>Ga0233432_10000186_pt1 | contig 58280 bp, 56 predicted proteins | sample SI_122_August201_6_FD_179870 | JGI IMG/M metagenome (GOLD analysis project Ga0233432, IMG submission 179870) | Seawater microbial communities from Saanich Inlet, British Columbia, Canada - SI_122_August2016_10_MG | ecosystem: Environmental > Aquatic > Marine > Inlet | place: Canada: British... | reverse complement strand
ATAATAATCGTGATGATTATTGGGCTAGCCGAAGTGATGTCATTGGCAACATAGTAGAAGTAAGAGCAGACGCAATTACACAGAATCAAGACGGAACATATAGTTTACGTTTTCCAAGATTTAAAACTTTTAGAGGCTTTGAGCCCGGAGAGAAGATATAATGAAAAAGATTATGTACTTCCTTAAATGGAACTTCACTGGTATGGAAGGATATTCAAAACGATACCTTTCGTATCTTGCACTAGGCTTTGCAGCTTCATTTACCATCGGAGCAGAGTACTTCTATATTGCTCCAGCATTTATGTTTATTGACTTTACAGTAGATATAGTTCGTTCACGGTATCAAGACTTTAGGAAAGAACAACAACAAATCTTAGACGACCTAAAAAAGTCTTGACAAATTGCTCTAATACATATATACTACTATAAATTGTTAAAAGGATTACTAATATGGCAATGCCAAAAACCCGCAAGAAAAAAACAGTAAGAGCAGCACCGAGAAGACGAGGCGGCAAGCTAGAAGGTCCTAGCTTCGACGGTTGGGAGAAACTTACTCCAGCGGCATTACATCGACTAAAGCATATTAGTAACCGTTTTTACTACGAAGAATATAAACCAGCTGATCTTTATCCATACCTATGGGACTGGATGAAACAGAACGAATACTCTAAGCAGGATATTGCTAGTGCAAAGAAAGGAAAACTTTCTCCTATCCCTGCAATATATGCACGTATGTTGTTAGACGGATGTCCTGACTGGGATAAAACATATGCAGACTGGTGGGAATCACTTCCAGGTACTGCTGGCACAATGAAACCTACAAGCGTCTTCCTTAAGAAATCTGTAGCAGAATATATTAGCGATGGTAGTTCAATTGCGGATGAAGTAAAAGAAGTTGAAAAAGAAAAAGCTAAAAAATATGTTCCTACTATTCAAGAACGTATACGTGACCAATCTATAGATATGGTTGAAGATATCGACGAATGGTTAGAGGGATGGGTTACAGATCCTAAAAACTTTGATCCTAAAGGCTTTGACTTTAAAAAGCATTTTGCAAAACTGCAACCATCACAAGCACACGCTCGTAAGATGAAGGGCTTCTATGAGGATGTACTAAGTGACTTTGACGACTTAGAAAGAATGCCTACAGCAGGGCAACTTAAAAAAATGAGCGAGTTAGATGCTGACTTATGGGCACAGCTTAAAGAAGGTTATGCACATCTTAAGAAGTCTGACATTAAAAAATTGCGTACTGCTATTGACGAGTTACGTGGAACACTTGACTTTATTATTGACCAAGCTAAAGCAACACGTAAGCCACGTAAGAGCAAGCCTAAGAGTGCAGATAAACTAGTTGAGAAACTAAAGTACTGTAAAGCAGACAGCAAATACAACCTTGCTAGTATCAATCCTGTGGATGTTATCGGTGCTAGTGAGCTTTGGGTATTCAACGTAAAGAATCGCAAGATAGGAAAATACGTTGCTAAAAACATTGATCCTAAAGGTATGGCTCGAGCGGGTAGTGGATTACAAGTCAAAGGAACTACCATCATAGGATTTGACGAAGCACTAAGTATGCAGAAAACATTGCGTAAGCCTGCTGATCAACTTAAAGAATTTAAAAGTGCAGGTAAGGTTAAGTTACGTAAGTTTATAGAAGACATTGCTACTACAGATACTAAACTAAACGGACGATGCAATCCGGAAACAGTGCTACTCAAGGTAATCTGATAAATACTTACATGAGCAATGTAGACCAGAATAAAGTTAATATATCTTCGCAAGGACTTGTAGAACTTGCGGGTGTAATCAAAGATCTATCTAATGTAGATAGAACTCCAGACATGTCGCTTATTCCTAATGCAGGAATAAGTGGAGACAAGATAGCAGGAGGACGGATTACACGCTTTCAAAGTGTTGGTATAAAAGACGAAAGTACACGTTTAGTAGTACACGTAAATGATGATGGCATCCTTACTGATGTTATTGATGTTGAAGTGCTAGAAGGCGACACAACAGTCAACGGTGATCTTACTGTTGAAGGTGCGCTTACTGTACAAAGTCTACACGTTAACGAAATGTCTAGTGATGTAAGACAAGAAAGAGCAGACAGTTTAGAGTTTGTTGGTGAAACAAACTACAACAAAGGACTGCAATGGACTGGCAACGGCACAACTAAATCTTTCTTAATGCGAGCTAATCCAGATAGATTTTGGAGCTCAGAAGACATTGATTTGTCAAATACATCATCGTATAGAATTAATGGTCAAGAAGTACTAGGTCCAGATAGTTTAGGATCAGACATCCGTCATAGTAAACTAAGAACAGTAGGTACACTAGAAAAACTAGTTGTACAAGGTAATGTTAATCTAAGCCAATTTGTTTTTTGGAACGCAGACGCAAACAGACTTGGTATTGGTACAGAAGCACCTAATGCACAGCTTAGTGTAGCAGGCTGGGATCAAGAATTTGTTGTTGATGTTGACGAACGTGAAACAAAAATAGGTAATTTCTCGTCACATAGTCTTTCAATAGTTACAGATGATGTAACTAGAATACATGTCGAAGCAGGCGGAAAAATACATATTGGGTCTAAAGACGGATCCAATGGTAAAGTTAGTATACATGGTAAACTAGGAATAGGAGTTAACAACGTAGGAGAAGACGTTGAGTTAGCTGTTGCAGGTCCTGTTAGAATTCATGGTAAGAAGCAAGAAGTAGGTAATAGAGAACCTACTGACGGTACATATGTTAAGGGTGACATTGTTTGGAATAGTGACCCATCACCAACAGGGTATGTTGGTTGGGTATGTACTCGCGAAGGATCTCCAGGAGTATGGAAATCCTTTGGTCAAATATCTAATTAAACTTCCATAAAAGTATAGAAGGTAACTCCATAAATATATATGGAGTTCGCCGCTAGCCTCCGTGAACAAAAGGCAGACAGAAATGAATACACAGAAACACACTAGGTCTACTACAGACGCAATAGAAATACAAGTAGAAAGATGGGACGCATATGCACGTATCACTCCCACAGTTTTCCTACTAATCTCATTGTTGTTAATATCAACAGGGTTAATAGACTTTGACACTGCATTCTGGGTAGGACTCGGAATGTTTGCTGTTACAGCAGTAACATGGTGGTTTTGGACTATATACACTATAAGACATCTAATAAGGACCCTAAATAGAGCAAGCACGAACATACTTGAAGTTAGGGACGAGTTTGTTAGCATCAAGGAAGATCTAGAGGCATACAAAAATGAAAATGAATAAAAGCCTAAAACAATATATGTATGTTAAAGCCATGCTTAATGTAATTAGCGGACTAAGCATGGTTACTATTATTACTTTAGGTATAATGTATATGAGCTTTGACAACGCATTTGTATTTACAGATACAGAAATTAGCATTACAAACAATCCAATAACAGCAGAACAAGACATAGAGTTCTACATGGTAGGATCAAAGAAGTTCCAGTGCAACAGCACAGCCGCATATGGCGTAGCACACGCTGTAGATGGATCACACTCACATGATCTAAACACATTTACAAAACGCTATGTGCAAAACACAGCACCAGGTGAACGAGTTGAAAATGGCTGGCATATGGCTGTACCTGAACATATGGCTAAAGGTGGCGAGTATCGTGTTAGTATGACAGGCGAGTTTGATTGTGTGTATATGATATTCAAAACACACAAAATGCAAGTATTCGATAATATCTATTTAAAAGTTATTCCACGCTAAATATTTCTATGTACGTATTCGGCAACGGCGAAAGTCGCACCTCTATTGATATAGATAAACTCGACGGTCCAAAAATAGGCTGTAATGCGATATACCGTGACTACCATATGGATCATTTAATCTGTGTTGATAGGAGAATGGTTAACGAAGCACTCGAAAATCAAGTGAACGAAAACGGCACCTACGTACATACTCGTAAAGATTGGTTTAACAACTTCCAAAATAAAAAAAAGCTACGTATAGTACCAGACCTTCCGTATTGCGGTAGTGAACGTGCAGACGACCCCTTTCACTGGGGTAGCGGACCGTATGCTGTACTCTTAGCTGCCAAAAAATCAAAAAATGAAACTGTAAATTTACTAGGATTTGATTTGTATAGTAAAGATACCCGTGTTAATAACGTATACAAAAGCACAAGTCATTACGACAACGGTACTAAAAGAGCTGTTGATCCTAGATATTGGATACATCAAATAGGTAAAACATTTGAATGTTTCAAAAAAGTAAAATTTATAGTATATGCTGAAGATAACTGGACCCTTCCTAAACAGTGGAAATATTCTAATGTTTCACTTGACAAGATAAGTAATTTAGTGTAATATAGTAATAAGGACTTGGCGTCAACCCTTCTAACTCTGCCGCTATTATTATAGGAGAATAATATGGCTTATTTTAGCACTAAAACATACGGACACAACATCGGACTATCAGCGGTGTTCCGTCAACCTAATGCAGATCATTCGCATTGTCATTTGTTACATGGTTATAGTTTACAATTTAAATTTACATTTGGTTGTAATGATTTAGACAACAAGAACTGGGCAGTAGACTTTGGCGGATTAAAGCCACTCAAGGCTTGGTTAGAAGATCACTTCGATCACAAGACTGCTATTGATAGAAACGATCCTCATATGGACATGTTCCTCGAGTTGCAAAAGAAAGACATTATTGAAATGAGAGTGTTCGATGGTGTTGGTGCAGAAAAGTTTGCAGAACATGCATGGCGTTTTGCAGATAACTTAGTACGTGAGATGTCAAATGGACGTTGCTGGTGTGAGTCAGCAGAATGTGCAGAGCATGGTTCCAATAGTGCTATCTATACACCGTTCACAGTACAGAAGACTTTGTTCGTAGATGGTTAAAAAGTACATTACTGGCGAAACGAAAGAACAACGTAAAGCACGTAAAGCCCTAGAGAAGGCGCAGAGAAGTGTAGAAAACGTTAAAACTTTACCGCCGGAAAGTGTAGAAATTGTTCAAAGTTTGCCGCCGAAAAGTGTAGACAAAAAATACTATGTCCTGTGTTTAAAGCATGGGATGAAGTATTCTAGTGATTATGTAAACAAACTTTATAATATGGTAAAGCGTAACTGTACACTTGACATAGAGTTTGTTTGCTTAACTGAAGATGACGCTGGTATATACGATAACATAACAATACTACCGTTGCCTAAAGGCCTTGTTGGTTGGTGGTGCAAACCATACGTGTTTTCAAACGAACTACCGTTAAATGGTACTGTACTTTATATGGATCTAGATGTTGTTATCGCAGGCAATATTGATAAATTATTCACGTACAGTCCCGGACATTGGTGTACTATAAGAGATTTTACTAGAGTGCAGCGTTCGAATTGGCAAAGATATAACAGTAGTGTTGTTAGATTTGATACAGGGTCCTTAGATTTTGTATGGGAAAAGTATGTACAGGACCCACGCAAAATTCAAAAACAATTCTTTGGCGATCAAGATTACTTGTACGATGTTACATACAAACAAAAGCGGGCAATGTTATATCCTGATAGTTGGTTACTAAGTTGGAAATGGGAAGTTCGCAAATCAAAAGAATTTGCAACAGGAGGCGCAAAAGGACATCGACGACTAAAGACTATCGAAGATGTAAAACCTAGGCCAGAATGTTGTGTATGTGTATTTCATGGAGATCCTAATCCAGCAAATTGTGACGATCCTTGGGTAAAGGATAATTGGCGTTGACAAACTTTAAGAAACGTGTTATACTATATAAACAATGGTACAAACAACTCAGGCAACATCCTGCGCACTATGCATGGTACAACTGTGTACAGTGGGCATGGTCAAACTCAGGCACACACGAGCTAGACGGCTCATACAGGAAATGGTAATATGATGGATTTAAAATTCACAACATGCGGTGACTATATGCAACAAGAAATACAGCGTATTGGCTTTGCTTGCAAATACATGCATCCAGACCAATCGCAGAAGAAGAAACTACTAGAAGAAATTCAACGCCCGCTAAATACTCGTAGCACAACAGTACAATGGCTTAACAGGCAAACTGTTGATGTAGCCGAGCAACGTTTGTGGGACATCATGGTCCATAACATTGCCGCATACAAAAGGTTGATTGAATATGTTGGATCACTTCCTCCACAACTTAGAATGGTACGACTCGGTTCTGATGTTCTTCCTGTTTATACCCAGCATGAGTGGTCTTATTATTGGCGTAAGTCTGACGTTCGTGCATATTGTGAAACAGAATTTGCAAAAGTCGGCGCCACGGCAAGAGCCCTTGATGTGCGATTATCGATGCATCCAGGTCAGTTCACAGTGCTTGCCAGTGATAACCCGGAAATTGTAGAACGTAGTATAGAGGAGTTTGAATATCATGTGGATTGCATCAGGTGGATGGGTTACGGACAATCATTCCAAGACTTCAAGTGTAACGTACACATATCTGGCAGACAAGGTCCGGCCGGCATTAAGGCCGCACTCAAGAGACTCACGCCAGAAGCAAGAAATGTTATCACAATCGAGAACGACGAAAACAAGTGGGGACTCGACAGCAGCCTCGAACTTGCCGACACCTGCGCACTCGTTCTTGACATACACCATCACTGGTGCCGCGAAGGTGAATATATACAGCCCACCGACGATAGATTTGCTCGCGTAATAGATAGTTGGCGTGGTGTGCGTCCTGCAATACATTATTCATACAGTCGTAACGAAGCATTGCCCGAAGGCTTTGCACACGATACTATGCCCGATATGCCAGCACTACTAGAGTCAGGCTACAAGAAAGCAAAACTTAGAGCGCACAGTGATTACTATCCTAACCAACTTGTTAATGACTGGGCTTTGAGCTTTTTACCTTACACAGATATTATGTGCGAGAGCAAGTGCAAGAACCTAGCAAGCATTGACTTATATAAATACAAAGAGGAGTTAGAACACTATGAGCTATTTGAATCAAATGTACGGAGTCAACAAGCCCGCACCCCAGAATTCAGCAGCTTCGGATAAAAACCCGAATCGTGTCGCAGGCGGACTAAAAGCACAAGGCGTTGACCATGTTTCGATGGTAAATGAAGATGGTTCGATGACTGAAGTAGCAACAAGACGGTATGTAGCAAGCCTAGAAGAACAACTAAGAAAGTTACGTACTGAAAACACAGTATTAAGCAAAAAGATTAGTAGATTAGATAAATCGCATAGTGATCTTCAATCTTTTGTAAGCAGTAAACTATAAGGATTAAGATATGAAGGGCCAACAAAAAAGTTTAAAATTAGATAAAGTAAATGGATTAAGAGCAGACCGTGTGCAAACACAGTATGTACCGTTTGCTAAAACTGCAAAGACACCTGAGCCAGTTAGAAGTATGAAAAAAGATTCTAACACAGGAAGAAATGGAGAGAAACTATCATGAAAAAATGGATTAAAAATAGATTAGATGAACGTACATCATTGGACGGTGCTGTACTAATTGGAGTTGGATTAGTTATTCTAATAGCAGGCCCATTTGCTAAGTTAGCCGCATACGGTGCTATTGCATACGGTGCTTGGACTATTTGGAAGCAAGAATGAGCGGCAGAGCATACACATTAAGTTCTACACAATCAGAAAACTCTAGAACAGTAGGAGAAGTAACAAAACCATTGTTCGATGTAGTAATCACTTGTGTAGAAACTAGCGAATCAATTTCAATTGTTGATATTGTAAGTCCTTATGATAGAGACGATTGGTGCAAAACTGTATTTGAACATGCAAAAGAAGGACTAGACTCAGAAGAAGGTCCTAGTTGTTGTTACGTTACCGCAAGCTACGCATCATAATTTACCAATAGGGAGATCAGAACTAGCACTCATGTTCCAAACTTGTTTGCGTTCGACTCCCTTTTTTTGTGCAAATTTCTTTGCATCACAATTTTCACATACATGAAAGTAATTATTGTTTAACCGTTTAGGATCCATCGATCCACGAGGTCTTTTAAATTCGTTATCACAACTATCACAGCGTAGTATAACTATGGTTACATCTCTATAATATGCGTGTACTGCTCCTAGTTTGCTAACACGTTCGTACCGCTTCCGCTCTAAATATTCTTTTATAAACATAACTATATTTACATTAAGATTATAAAATCATCGGATAAATATCATTAGTAAAAGGAAACTTAATGGGTTTAATCACTGTAACACCTGCGGCAAACGTGCAAGTAAGTAATTTATGCAAACAGCACGATTGCTACGCTATTACACTAGACATTAAAGGTGGCGGGTGTGCCGGCTTCGAATACGAATGGGGTACAGCACAAGCAGACGAAGTATTAGCAGACGACTTTGCAGTTGAATGTGATACAGGCATGTTTGTTGTTCGATCGTACGCATTAATTTACCTATCAGGGTCTGAGATAGATTATGTTAAATCTATTATTGGACAACAATTTGAGATAAACAATCCTAATGCACAGTCAGCATGTGGCTGCGGTGTTAGCATAAACTTTAATATGGACACTATTCCACAATTTTAATCGGAGCAAATAATGGCAAGACAACAAGTAGATATTGGCGTTGAAGGTAATGACGGAACAGGCGATAGTATTCGCGAGTCGTTTCGTAAAGTAAACGAAAACTTTCAAGAAATATATGCGGTAGTAGGTAAAGGAGGACAAATCACTTTTACACTACTTGGCGATACACCAGACAGTTTAGATCCATATCAAGGTGATAACCAATATGCATACCTTCCTATTGTTAAACAAGACGGTACAGGTATTGAAGTACGCAGACTTGCATCAAACGAAGATGATCCAAATAGTGCAGCAGACAATACAATTAGTGTTAAAGTATCTGAAGACGGATTAATAATATTATCAACAGATAATATTCAACTTATTCAAGATTCTAGTCCATCACTTGGCGGTCCGTTAAATGCTGGTACTGTAGCAATTGCAAATATTGGTACATCACAGCAAGACATTGATGGATTTAACACAACACATAATACTACATTTACTGTTGATGATTTAGTTATTGATAAAAAGTTTGCTGATAAAAGATATCTACCTCGCCAATTGCCAGGCGAAGATATTCTTGTTCCGAGCGAACGTACAAGTGCTGATATATTAAAGAAAACTTTTACAATTACTAGTGGCGGTTATTTACTAATACCAAATCACGGATTTACATCTGGGTCAAATGGTGCTGAATATGTTTTAAAACTTGATCCTACTAATCCAGGATTAAACTGGAACTTTACTATTGATGATCCAACAACAGGTGCAGAAATTAACTATTCATCTACATCAGTTGATGATGACGGCGATCCTGTAGAACTTTATGATGCAGCTGGTCAGGTATATGCAACTACTATTCCATTAGTAACAGAAAGAACAGTTTATATTAATGTAAGAAATTCAAACGAATTAGGAGTATATCTTACTAAAGATCAATCATTACTAGGTGACATTATTGACTCTGGTCCTAAAGTTACTCCAGTTAATCTTATTGTAGGTAGAACATACAGACTAGAAAAGTTTGGTACAACTACACAAGCAAACTGGAACACTATAGCAGGCACTACTGATCTTGTTTATGAAGTAGGTGATATTTTTGTAGCAACATCTTTAGGTCAGGGTTCTGGACAGATAACTGAAGTTATTACAGAGTCTGATAGAGAAAAGGCTAGACTTAAACTAATTGAAGTAAATGGTAGCTTTGCTCCGCCTAGTATTAACGGCGTTGCTCAAGATAAACTATTACAAATATGGAATAGTGGATATGATGAAACACTAGAAGGATTCTTTACTCGCCAACAAGTTCTACCTAGAGAAAGTGTTGTTCGTCGTCAAGGTGATATTATGGACGGTCCGCTTTACTTACAAGATCATCCAGGTGACCTTGCTGGAGCAGGTAATCCAAATGGCATAACAGATTTACAAGCAGTATCAAAACTGTATGTAGATAGCCAGTCAACTGAATCTAGTGCTAATATATTTGTAAGCAGCGTCGGCGACGATGACCAAAGTCTTGCTCCAAGAGGTAAACAAGGATCGTCACTTGCATATGCATACAGAACTGTTGGTGAAGCATGTCGACGTGCTGAAGAATTAAATATATCTAGTGGATTTGAACCAGGTCCATATATGCAAGACATTATTATTGAGCGTCCACAAGAAGACGGAACTAATGATATTTTGTTAAGTCAAGTTTCAGATCAAACATTCTTAGGTGTATTAGGTAGTAGAGCAAATGCAAAATCTTTAGTTGATACTAACAAAGATTTTATTATTGCAGAAACACTAGCTTGGTTAAATGCGGCAGTTACTAACAAAACAGTTTCTAATCTACAGGACATTCAAGTTAATTGGAATGGGCGTGTTATTGAAGAAAGACGATTAGAACTACTTTTAGCTAGAAATTTAAATGCATCTATTTTAGATCACATAACCGGAACATCTGCAAACACACTATCGTATAGAGTTGGTGTAGAATATTTTAAAGACGAGTATGAATTATCACAAGCTGGTTTAGAAAAAGACGTATGGATAACTTTGTTAGATACTATGCGTACTATAACAAGTGCTGTCCTTGCTAATCCTACAGCAGTTGGTGCAACAGCACTGGTTGCTGATGTAGTATATCAAATTAACGATCTAGGAGATACTAATCAAGCATCGTGGAACACAGCAGCAGGAACAACCGGTGTTGTTTATAGTGTTGGTGATAGATTTACTGCGGCAGCAGCAACTACAGGTACAGGTAGTGCTTATAACGTAAGTGATTTATTTGCTAACTTACAATCAATATATCGACAGGTTAGTAATACACAAACACCTCTTGTTGACGAAGGCGATCAATCAAGTATTGCTGGTGACAACGGATCATTGCAATTCCAAATTAATATTCTTAAAAATGGAGTATTTACTACAGGACAAGTAGTTCCAGGTAGCCGTGTAAGTTTAGCATTTACAAATGCTGATAGAGATTCAGTAGCACAAGGTCTCGAAGCTAACAGAGATTTAAGAGTTGGTAAAGTTATTAGAGGTAAGTCTTCTGGTGCATTAGGTAGAATTATTACATATACTGCGGGCGGCGATGGCGGCGCTGATGATGTAACTCAACTAGAATTATTAGAACCAATTGAATTCCAAGCAGGTGAGAATTTAGAGTTTGGTAACCTTGTTGCAGCAAAACAAATTACTATTAGAATTGAAACTGGTACTTATTATGAAGACTATCCAATAAGAGTACCTGCACAAACATCATTAGTAGGTGATGAATTTAGACGAGTATTAATTAGACCTAAAAGTACAGTATCGACATCTGTATGGTCAGGTACTTATTTTTATAGAGATAGAGTATTCGACGGTCTTACAGGTAGCAACAGTACTAGTGTTACTGGCATTGCAGATCCTAACCTTCCAACAGCAGGTACAGCATATTATGATCCATTATTAAATCTAACTCCTGGTGTTGATGAGCCAACTGGTTATTTTGGAAGACACTACTTAGTTGACCCAGCAAGAAAAAAAGATGTATTCAATAGCGGATTGCTCGATTATACGCAGTACAATCCAGGCGGATTTACAGACGCAGCTAACCTTATTGAAAAGAACCGTGGATTTATAATAGATGAAACAATTGCATTTATTGAAGAGCAGGCAGAAGGTGATCTATCACTTACTCCACCTAATCAACCAAATATTGATTATGTTAATATTACATCCGGTGGTGTTGTACAGCCTGCTACTAAAGATAGATATAGAAGAACTATTAGTAGAATAGTAGACAGCATTGCAGCAGATTTAAGAGCTGGCGGACTTGATAACTTACTTAATGAACAAGGTGAGTTATTCTTTGATATTAAACCCGGCGCAGTATATAGCGGCGAGCGTATAATTTATAACCAAATGCTTGCTAACATTAGAAACATGCTTCTAGATATTGTAGTTAACACGCCATATGAAAGAGCAACAGCAGTTGACAGTTTTGTTGGAGTTACAGCAGCAACACAATATTTTAATACAAGTTTTACAGCAGCAGTTGATTCGCCATTGCTTGCTCCAGTTGCAGCCACTGGACAGCAAGATCCTTTGCTAATAAAACTTATCGAACTATTACAGTATCCTTGTTTAGATAACTCAAATTATAACCCAGCTAAACGATCTAGCGATGTTGATGTATTCTTAATGAATGATGCGACTATCTTACGTAATATGAGTGTTCAAGGACACGGCGGATTTATGTGTGTGCTTGATCCGGAAGGACAAATACTTACAAAGTCACCATACATACAAACAGGTTCAAGTTTTTCACAATCACTAAACAGACAAGCGTTTAGAGGTGGTATGCTAGTTGATGCGTTTACAGCTAACACACCTTTAGAAGTTACAAATATCGATGATCAAGCTCAAGTACAGGTACTTACTGTACGAGGTGAGCAACTTAGTGCGTTATCAGAACGCAAACCTCAAATGCCTGCACCATTTTATATAAACGGTACACGCTTCCAAGTTAATGACATTTTTGATTACGATCCAACAGGCAATCAACCTAGTGCTAAACTTATATTAGATAAAGCAACAAGCGGATTGAAAGACATAAATGGTGCATTTATTGGATGGGATGAAACAATACTGCCATTAGCAACGTATGCAGATATTACATTACAAACAGCTGGTAACAGATCACAGTTAGGTAACGACTTTACGCAAATTAACGACTTAGGCTACGGACTTGTTACTATTAACGGCGGCTTATCTGAAATGGTTAGTATGTTTACGTACTACTGTTGGACAGGTTATTATGCAGGCAATGGTGGACAAATTAGATCACTAAACGGGTCTACTTGTAATGGTCAGTACGGACTAGCTTCAGTAGGATCAGATCCTAACGAAGTACCTGATAGTGTACAATTAGTAGGTGACATGACACAACCTGCATTTACATTTAGTGCTGATATAGTAATTACACCATCGACACCAATTAGTGTTACAGCAGGTGATACTATAACAGGTTCAACAGGTGACGGTTCTGGTACAGTTGCATATAGTTCAGCTAATGCACAAAAGATTTTCTTAACAGGTGTTACAGGAACATACAACCAAGGTAGTAATATTCTTAATGGCGGTAGTCCAACAGGTGCTACGTTTGGAAACATTGATACTACAGGATATAATAACTTAGCAACTCAATTAAGTTTACATGTTTATAACTTAGAAGAAGTACCAAACAATAAAGGCGAACTTGACTATTACCATAACGATACACTTGGCGGTACACAAACACCAGAATTTACACTAGCAAGATACGAAGTATCAAATGTTCAAAGACTACAAGGTGTAGTAATTGACGGTTATGATGTAAACTTTGACGATGCTGCTGACAAAGCTGGTGCAAGTAGCACAGTTGATGTAGCTGGCAATTCATATGCATATGTAGGTGCAGACGCAATAAGTGGCGAACCTGGTTATGCAATATATCAAGCAAGAGTACAAGACGTTGCAGTTGACGGAGTTGCTATTACTGATAATGACGAAAGTTATCCGTTTGTATCTAGTACACATGCACAGATTGCAATTGGTAAAGTTAGAAGAAATAGTGGTCAATATACCGTAAGTATACTAAATGACGAATTTGGCGATCATTATAAAGTTGGAGACCAGTTCTTAATCTATGGTACTACACTAGGTGGAACTTCACCTGCTAACGATGCAACAGTTACTATTACTGAAGTAGGTATTTCGTTAGACAGAGATGTTCTTAATTTACAAACAGGATCAATTAGAAGATTAGAAGTATCTGGTAACCCTGCAACTTCAGCAACTACTCCATTAGTAGACGGACAAGTTTACAAATTAAACTTTAGTACTAGTAACGATGAGTTTGATAACGATGGACTATTACAAATAGTTCCAGGAGATGAACCATTAACTATACGAAACAACCAAGCGCACTTATTTGATAAAGCAAATGATGTTAACAATCTTACCATTCGTCCTAGTACAGCAGTTAACTTCCAAGATGATCCAAAGGACACTTACAGATCTATAAGTTTTGGAAAAGCTAACTCAGCAGGTGATAATTTAGATATAGACGAAACACTAACTGGCTTTGATGCATCTTACGACTATGTAAGAATGAGTGTAGACGAAGCAGCACAAAATTATTACATTAACGGAAGCGGCGTTATTACTGCTACTGACCCTGGTAGTGCATCACAGTTAGGTGCTGTCGCTGGCAATACTACTATTGCTATTGACATACTTCCAGAGTACAACGACATTTGGAGATTGAATAATAACTTAGATACAAATGTAACATACCGTCCAACATTCTTTGATGCAAACGGAAACATTGTTCAAGACCCAGATGGAGAGACATTAGAGTATTCAGCTGAATTACCAAAAGTACTTAGTTGGAGAGGTAAAAAGCATTATGTTTATAACTACAGAGAATATGTATTTAGAAATGCACAAAATGATTATGTAGCAACTGAAATCTTTGGAGAAACAAATAGCTTTGCTGTTGTTGATCTAAAAGAGATTAAAGAAGTTACACTTCAACTTAATGGCAACGCACAGTTTAATCGTCTAGCATTAGATGGTGCAACTCTTGTAAATGCTATAGTCCGTCAAGTAGGTAACACCGGAGCAAATGGTAAAGTAAAATATAAATCACTTGCTGATAATGAAATCAAATTGTTTGATTGGAGTGAAACAGACTTTAATACAACAGGTGCTTTAGAAATAAGTTACGATGATGGTGATAGCTATACAGTACTAGCTGATGTAGTTTCAGCAGTAAATATTGTACCTACTGCACAGGATCACAGAGAAACTAACCTAACTACACAAGCAGGTGATGGTATTGCAGAACCTATTACAACAGGCGCAAATCAAAACATAATACTTAGAGCAGGATTGCAAGATGCTGCACCAGCTAAGATTACAATTAATATTTCAACCTGTCGTGCAACAGGACACGATATGCTTGATGTTGGTACAGGTAGCTTTAACCAAACTAACTATCCAAACGTACTACTTGGCTTTCCTGCACAAGAAGCTAACCAAGCAAACGAAGTACAAGAACGTACAAAGGGTAGAGTATTTTATGTAACAACTGACCAAGATGGTTTCTTCCGTGTTGGTAGATTCTTTACAGTTGACCAAGGTACTGGTACAGTTACATTTGCGGCAAGTATTGCACTTTCAGATGTTGACGGTATTGGATTTAAACGTGGTGTTGTTGTAACAGAATTTAGTACAGACACAGCAATGAGCGACAATGCTATTGATACAGTGCCTACAGAAAGTGCTGTACGTGGATACGTAAATAGAAGATTAGGATTTGATCAAGCAGGTGCTCCTGTTACAAACAGTATTGGTCCAAAGATTCTGGCACAGAACGGTAGTGTTCCGTTAACTGGTGATTTACAAGCCGCTAACAATACTATTACTGGTATTGCTAATGTTAATTTAAGTGATAACGACGGATCCATTGCTGTTAATAGAGACTACGTTGACGGTAAAACTGAATACTTTAATAAATTCAAAAATATGCGTGATACTGTAATTACTGCTCCGGACCGTGGACACATACTAGGATACACAGGAACAAAGGTATTATTAATTGACAGTCAGTCAGCATCAGGGAATAACTTTGATGTAGGTCGTGTACTATGTAACAGTAATGCTAGTGAAATTTATGGTACAATTGTTGGCGAGACATCTTATTATGACAGAACATTTGGATCTACATTACAAATTACTTACTTCCCAACTGCAACAGAATTTAATGGCGGTCTAGAAGTAAACAAATATGTTGATAACTCAGTTACTGGAGACGTTGATGCTGCTCCATCATTTGCTGGTGTTCCGATATACACTGCAACTGCTACAGTCGTTGTTACAACAGATCCTAAAGGACAACCTAGTTATGCAATTAGTAATCCTGGAACACCTGGAGGAGCAGCTGATGCTATTAATGGTCCGTTTGATGAAATTATCAACATACAAGAAGAACCATTTGTAGACAACGGCGCTGGCGGCACAGATCCTGTAAGTGATATTGGACTTTACATACGTAGACAAAATACAACATCACAGGATGTAAGTGTACCTGATGATCCTACAGCATATTATAACTTACAGATTAACGACGAAGTTATTGTAAACCAAGACGTTGCTCCAGATGCAGCTATATTACAAAGCAAGTTAAGTATGCAACTAGCAACAACAGAAGCTGCTGCACCTACAGGTGATGCTACAGCCAAGCAAGCACGTAGCGGATTAACAAGTTTTGATAGTGCAAATTTTGAAATAACTGATGGCTGGGTAGGTATCAAAAACAACGGTATTAGTTTAGCTGAAATACAACAAATAGGTGCTTGGACTGTTATAGGTAATGCAGATGAAAATACAACAGCAACCGCAACAGCAGTATCATTTGAAACTGTAGCCGATAAAGGTGGTGCAATACTACATAAAGATCTTATTGGTGTTGATTTTGATGAAACAACAGGCGTTGACCCTTTTGAACCTCTAGAAAGTACAGGTGCAGTAGTAAGAACAGCCGGCGATAAAGATGATACTGCTGACGGAGTATTTACATACGAAGTTATCAATATTTCGACCGCAGGTAGTAAAGACAGCATAGTTAAAACTGATAGTACTGGTATTATAACAGCAAGTAACGCTGGATTTAAACTAGCTGACAATGTTGTTATTAGTGAAAGTGCAGGTGGTGTAACTTCATACCATAACGGTGCAGGTGGCTTAATGTTTACCAGTAGCGGTACAGGTACATCAGATACAAACTTTGCAGGTAATATTAATATTGGCGGATTAACTGATCCAGATATTGACGGGGATAATCTACCAGAAGTGTTTGGTCAATCAGAGCTTCAAACTGCGCAAGCTTCCACTAGTAAATTTGTTGCTAGTGGATGGATGTATACAAAATTCATCGAAGATGCTGATGCTAAAGGAGCACAGACAACAGGGATATCATTAGGTGCAGGCAGTGGTCTAACAGAAGAAGGCGAAGTTGCTATAGTAGTTCCGGGAGCAACAAATAACGATATACCTGCTAAATTTACTGCTACAGCAATAACACCTAGTATTAACGGCAACGACGGTACTGCTGGTTTTGATATTGGTAGTTCTGACTATGGATACAAGCATTTGTATATACATGATATTGATGCTGCTGGTGCTGTAACAATTGGTGAAAGTCTTGCAGTAGGTACAACTCTTACAGTAGACGGTGACTTTGTAGTTAACAGTGCTAGTGTCCAAAAATTTAAAGTTACAGAAACTACTGGTAATATAGAAACGGTAGGTACATTAGCTGTAGGTGCTATTACATCAACAGGTACACTAGAAGTTGGAGGAAGTATTTCACTAGGTGATGACGGCAACGGAGATCCTTTAACAGGTGATATAGGTAGTACTACTAATCCATTTGCAACTGTACATGCTGCAACATTTACTGGTACAGCAGCTCAAGCACAGTATGCTGACTTGGCGGAAAACTATGTCAGTGACAACGCATACGAACCAGGCACTGTTGTTGTATTTGGTGGTAGCGAAGAAGTTACTATAACAAATACAAAAGGCGATCATAGAGTAGCAGGCGTTGTTTCTACAAATCCAGCATACTTAATGAACTCACATCAAGAAGGTGACAATGTTGCTGCAATAGCACTTGCAGGGCGTGTTCCTTGTATGGTAATTGGTCCTGTACAAAAAGGTGATATACTAGTCACAAGTGCAACAGCAGGCTTTGCAGTAGTAAATAATACACCAAGTGTAGGTACTGTTATTGGCAAGAGCTTAGAAACTAATACCGATAATATAAAAGGTATTGTCGAAGTAGTAGTAGGGAAAGCATAATGTCGAAAGCTAAACCTAAAGGAAAACATGCTAGTGATACAAATGGCAAAAGAACTGTTGTGGTCTATAACCGTGGACCACGACTTGGAATTAAAATTAACGGAGCTCCAAAGGGTATACCTAGGAAGCGATAAATACATTAATATAGGATTAGACGCACATGGCAAATAGATTTCCACTAGTAGTAGATACTTCAGACGGCAATAAATTTAAGGAATTGCCAGACGGTGATAACCTGATTTTAACAAATAGTAGTATTATAAATGCTCTAAATATGTCTGCTGTAGGCTACGTGCAAGCATCTAGATTTATTATTAATAATACTGATTTTACTGGCAGTTATACAGAGTTAACTAACACACCAACTATTCCAGCAGCTATAACTGATTTAGTAACAGATGGAACAGATGGACAAATATTAATTACAAACGGTTCGGGCTTAGTTACATTCCAAGACATACCAGCGCAAGACCCTACATTAGGAGGTGCGCTAAGTGGTACAGTAAGTGCAGCAGTAATTAATGCTAACTCTATTAGTGTTACTGAGCTAAATGTAGATGAAGGAACTATCGGGCAAGTTCTTGCTACAGATGGCGCCGGCAACTTACAATTTGTTGATGCAGGATCAGGCGCAGGCGGTGGCGGCGCTACTAACTTCTTTGGCCTGTCTGGTGAGATTGGTCTTAATCAAATTAATGATGATTTTATTACTCCAGCAAAACTTAAAGACGGCGGCCAAACACCTACAGCAGGACAATATCTAACTATTGCCGCTGGCGGTGATTTTGAATACTTAGACTTACCTGCAGGCGGAGTTGTTAGTTATGATGATTTAACAAATAAGCCTACTATCCCTACAACACTAACTGACTTAGGAATTGCAGAAGGCTCTAATAATAACTTTTTAACTACTGATGGCAACGGCCAATATACATTTGTAAATATTGACACTATAGAAAATCTTGAATTTAGTGGCACACAAATAAGTACAACATTAGATAATACTAATATTTCAATTAGCCCAAACGGCAATGGATATTTACAAGTTACTGGAACTAATGCTATAATTGTTCCAGCAGGTACTACAGCACAAAGAAATCCTAACACTGCTGGTGCATTACGTCTTAATACTGAAATAGGTATTTTTGAAGGATACGATGGAACAAACTGGGGAAGCTTAGGCGGAGTTCGAAGTGTTGACGGACTTACATTTATTAAAGCTGAAGCTACTCCGGGTGCATCAGATGACAAACTATATTTTAATACAAATGGGCAACAGTCAGCTACATTAGATAGTGCATTATTAGATTTTAATCAAAACGTAAGACTTAAAATTCGCAATACATCAACAGCACTAGACTTTGATACTGGTGCATTAAGTGTAGACGGTGGCGTAAGTATTAGAGGTAACTTAGTTGTTAGTGGTAGTATTGATGTTGACGAAACATTCGACACTAGTGCAGTAGTTGCATCTACAGCAGCTACTGGTACATTAACTAACAGTTTAACAGTACCATCTGCAGATATGCCTTACTTTAAAGTAGGACAAAAAATAAGAGTGTTTGGTGCAAGTGCTGATGCTACAGAACAAACTAATATAAACATGGGTGTTTCTGCAACTGCGGTAGGTTTTGCAACACCCGACGGCAGCGGAGACGAAGTTACGTTTAGTTATCGTGTAGCACAATTTGATTTTACTACAGGTAAAATAAGTGAAAGCGTTGGTCCTGCAACAGTAGAGATTGAGCAAGCCGGACTATTAACATTTAATAACAGCAGTAACATACAGCTGGTACTTGCACGTCAAAGTACAAATCACGGAATATTACTATACAGAAAAATTGGGGCAGAAGCAAACTTTAGTTTAATAAAAGTTTTAGGACCAAAAGAATTATCAACAGCATTATCTAGCATTTCGTATACAGATTATTATGATTTTGACTTAGTTGACTGGAGCAATAAAACATCAGGTAACACCTTCAATGAAGCAAGTGGCGTAGTACACATGCCGCTTACTGCTCCAACAACAAGCAAATTAGGTTGGTTTGACACTGAAATAGATGCTATTGATTTAGTTAATAACAGAGTAGAAACAACTACTAGTTTCTATGCAGAAGCAACTAACACAGTTGTAATTGATGACACTGTTCTTATTCAAGCAAAAATTGACGCTGCTAAAACACAAAATAGAAATAGTTATACTTTAGAAAATAGAACATACTTTATTAAACAACTATCTATTCCATCAGGGTTTACATTAGCAGGTCAAGGCGACCAAACAAGAATACGTAAACAATATTGGTCCACTGACATTACTACAGGATCAAATGCTATGATTACTGTAGATACTGAGACATATGCTACACAAGAAAATATTAGTGTAAAAAATCTAAGATTAGACGGAAGTCATGTAAATCAATACCTTGCACAAGATACAACATCAGCTTACTTAAATTATGCAATTAGAATATTTGGCAATGACATATTATTTGAAAATGTTGAATTAGATAATGTTATTGGCGGCGGCATATATGCATACAATGATGTGTTTAGTGAAAATCTTACAGTACTAAATTGTGAAATTACAAATGGTGGGTTAACATACTCATACGATTACAGTCCATTATATGCGTCTGAAGCAAGAAGTGTAAAAATTGCACATAACACATTTAGAAATTATTCTGATGCTGTGTATGTTGATGCTGTTTCAAAAGGTATTGTTACACCTAACGTAATTGATAATTGCGGAGCAGGATTATTTGCATACGGTGCTACTAAAGTTGTCCTTTCACCTAATGTGTTGTTAGGACCTGCTAACGAATTTTTACAAAATCCAGATGTATTCAACTCAGAGTATGATAGTGTTAATATTCAAATTGAAGCAAATGTTGACTTTAATAGTCCAAACTATACATATCAAGAAAGCGGAGTATTATTTGATTTTACTGCTAACCAAGGTGTACTAACACCAATTATTAACGAACTTATAAAAACAAACAATGTAGAAGAATTAGACACAGATTATTCAAACACATTATCAAACAATCCGTATATTCAGTTTACACACAGTACTGAGGATTTAGAAAGTGGTAATTTTAGATTTAGAATACAACAGTTAAATGTAAACGATTTATTACAAAGAGCTAACTATGCAACTTTATTTGCAGCAAATGCTAATTCTCAAGGATTAATTTATAGAATTGTACATACAGAGTATGTACCGCAAAATACAATTGTAGGCGCAGGTGTTCAATCACCAGGTGGCGACTACTCAGTAATAGTGTCTAGCACAACAGGACTTACAGCAGGCGATATTGTAAGACTTGTAGGGCATCAGACTACGCCATCAGTAAGTGGGGTCAATGGTACTATTACTACAATAAATACACAGAACAATACAGTTGGAATAGATTTTGGAAGTACACTTGGTGACATACAAGAACCGACTGGAGTTGGTGGCAGCATAGCACTACAAAATAATTTCGTAGTAACCAAAGGGAAAATTAACTAATGAGTAGTTTAACAAATATAAACAATAATGCATCAGTTGTTAACGTAGGTAGAACAACACCGGTAACGCCCGGAGCACAGCCTGCAGCAAAAAGTATTCCGGTGGTTGTTGCAACAGACCAAACTGCAATACCTGTAGTAGAACAAAATAAAATACAATCAGAAGTTGCACTTTCGTTACTTGGTATTCCAAGGTCAGAAGTTGCACTAGGTATTTTTGCTGATGTTAACACATATGATGTTAACCCAAGCGAATGGTCAAGTGAGCCTGCAGAATACAGTGCTTTACCAAATACGTTTAATTGGTACAGTGGCGTAGGCGGACTACAAGGTTGGGGTATTAGACACTTGCCAGAAGAATCAGGTGCGTTGGTTACTGCTCCTGCAGACGAAACAGCAATCCTAACTTCAAAACGTTTTTTCCGTTATCAACCAGGACGTGTTTCAGCTGCTACATTTGGTATTAAGAGTACAAGTTATGTAGGAGATGTTAAAAATGCATCATCACAACGAGATCCAATACTAAATCCACCTAATCGTAAGTATGGTATTTTTGATAAGTTTGATGGTTATTATTGGGAAACAAGAGATACTTCACAAGGCGATCAGTTTTCAGTTGTAAGACGTACACAGTCTATTTTAAGATACAATCCGTTACAATTTGGTACAGCAGCAGGAGAACAATTAGAAGATCACGCACTAGCAGGTAAGCCACCAGCAAGTGATACAGCAGGTACAAACAAATACGTAACTGCTGATAGTTATAATGCATTTCCAACAGCAACTAACTACTTAACACTTAACAGCAAAGAAATAGTAGAATCAGCAGTATTAAGTAATTCAGGTGTAAAATGTAAAAGAGATTTAGGTTACTTCTTAGACAGTGTTGCGTATGATAGTTCTTTAGGTACAAACTACGGAGCAACGTTCCAAGCATTGGCAGAAGCTAATTCAAATGAATATCCGTTATCCGGAACAGTCACAGCAGCAATTGACGGTTTAGAAACAGCAATTAAAGCACTAGCTGGCGTAACTGGAAGTTCTGATACAGCAGTAGATACTTACTTTAATACATTTAACTCAATTGCTGTAGACAGTGCTACTAGAGTTGATTATGCAAGTGCAACGCAAACTGAACAGATTGCATTTTTAAAAGCAGTTACATTTACTAACCCTTCAACTGCATCTGCAAGTGTAATTGCACTAAAAGATCAGATTGTAAACAACAGAGACTTTATTGCAGCAGACGTTAACGAATTTGTAGCAACACAGTATCCAAGTTCTACACACAATGTATTTAAATGTACACGAGACGTACTATTTGTACTAAATGCAATTTGTTTTGATATGCTGTACGGCGGCAATAGTGCTACACACGATGCAGCTAGATTTTTCTCATACGATGGATTTAGCAAGAGTGATCAAACAGGTCCATTCCTAACTTCAACAGTAGCAGGTTACACTCATTTAATTAGTATCATTGATGATATTATGAAAGACGTAACGATTACAAAACAAACAGGTAATACCGAAACACAAAATACTACAGCAGGAGCAGCGTCTGCAAGTGATTCAGATGCAGCAGTAGCACTTGCAACTATTATTAAAAATGTAATACAAGAAGGCGATATACTTGATAGAACAACTGGTGCTGATATTTTACCAGCACTACGAACAGTTCCAGATTATGCATGGCAGAGTGATGCAGTATTAAAAACTGGTTCAACTGCTATGTTAGCTGGCAAAACAGCATTAATTGACGGTGTAGTAACTGTTACATTTGCAGGTGATGATCTAAAATGTATTAGAGATTTAGGATTTGCACTAGATGCATATGTCAATGATTTAAAATGGGGTGGCGATGGTCACACAGTAGCAAATGCAACTACATATAACACAGGGTTACTTGTAAGTGCAGAAAGAGAAGGCGAAGCACACTATTACTTCCGTAATATACTTCGTCAAAAACTTTATGACATAAATGAAACAGCAGCTAGAACAAAGCTAGGTGTTATTTCAGCTTATCAAATTCAAGCAGTTACAGCAAATGGTACACCAGGAAGCAAGTATCCACCGCAGCCAGGTCCAGATAATACAACTACTGGTCTTATAAGCAATGCTCAAGTTGCAGCAGCGGCATACGGACAGCGTCCTAAACTAGACACAATCTTTAGTGTATATGACAAGTATCTAGGATACTTAGTAAGTCAAAGTTTAGCATACGATTCAAGTGTATATGACTTAGATGTTCTTAAGTACAAGTGTGCTAGAGATGTACGTTATGTAGTTGAAGCATATGCGAGTGACTTACAGTATGGCGGTAACGCAGCAACAGCATATCAAGCATACAAGTATTACGCTGGCGATACACTAAAAGTATTTTCACAAACAGACGGTGGAGTTATTGCAGAAGTAGCTAGACACCAATTTTTGAAAAGTTTACTTACTGATTCTAGTCAGGTTACTGTTACTAGAACAGATGCAAGCACAGTAAACATTGACAGTGTAGCAACACGTTTTGCATTATCAACAGCACAGGTTGATAAATTAGAAGACCTTGCTGACATTGTTATTGGAAACTTTACTACTAAATTTACAGGATCACTAGAATACGGTAAAGCAGGACAGTTTGGCGATTTACTTATATTACGTGACGGGTTAATTATGACACACGGTGCTGTATATGATCCATCACTACTACGTCCGCAAACCAAATACAAATCACATATTGATACTGGTGCTGATGCAATCAGCATAATAGGTGCTAGTTGTACAATTGGTCAGTACGTTGTCTATTACGGTGACAGTACAGACCTTGTAGACGGAAAAATGTATTTTGTATCAAATGTTGAAGGTCCTAAGAGTAATATAATACAATTAGTAGATCCGGCAGTAGCAGACTTTGATGAATTTGATTTTCAAGTTCCAGAAGGTAGAACACCTATTGCATTAAGTGATGCAGGAACACAATGTTTTATTCAAACAGTTGTACCATTTAAGTTTCCAACAACATATAACGATGCAGGACACCCAACTGATTGGCCTGTAGATGCACGTAAGGTACAGGATGGTATGTTCCCATACTTATATTCTAGCTCAAATGTATTACCGTTAGAAACAGTTGATAAAGCTGTAGGTTATATTGATACAGCAATTGACACTAGCGTAGATGCAGCAAGCATGAGACAACAAATTGATGAACTAAACTACAAGTATAAAACTTGGGTACGTGACATGGTTGATCCTCAATTCTATAGTGTATACGAGTATCGTGTTCCACGTAGTAGATTCTCAGGTGATAGTTTAGATGGCGACACTAGAGGCGCAGTATATAGTGATAATGTTCTTGATAACAAAGCAGGTGCGCCATTTACTGAAAACAACTTACAGTTGTCACAAACAAGTGTTTGGGATATGGACTTTAGTAAGGTTACCATGCTTAAAGTTGAATTTAGTTGGTACGGTGCTGTTGGTGCATTATTCCTAGCATATGTTCCAGTAGACAATGGAGAAGCACGTTGGGTACGTGTACACCATTTACGTTGTTCAAACCAGTTGAAGATATCTTCACTAGGTAATGCTACACTTCCAATTACATACCTTGTATACGGTGGAGGTAGTGAAAATAGATTTGGACTTCCAAATGCTGATAGACTACAAGACCCATATGGAAGTTATTCAGAGAGTGTTGTTAAGTACGGTGCTTCATATTATATTGACGGTGGTGACAGAGGTACAGTAAGATTGTTTAATCACAGTTCAGATACACCAACACCAGTTTACGGTAGTAAATTTAAGTTAGGCGTAACTAACACTAATGCTGATGATCCTGTTGCTCCTTACTTTACAGTAACAAACTTAGATCCAGACACAACAGGTAGAGATGCTCCAGCAGTAAGTACATACTATGTAGGTGCAAAAGTCATTACAGGTAACTCACAAGATCAAAACGTTGAAGTAATTTGGATAGACGGAAGTGATGTGTATCTCAACAAGCCAGTTAGCCAAGTTAGTACAATAACTATTATTGCAGACAGGCCAAGTATTATATACGGACTAAAAACAAAAGACAACATCTTATCAGGTGAAGGCATTGATGTACGTAACCGTGTACAGGTGTATCCAACAAGACTTAGTGTTGGTTCAGCAGGTACTGAAAACTGTAAAGTAACACTATTGAAATCACCTATTTTCCAAAGTACTACATCAACATTTAATAGTTTACAAAATAGTACAGAAACTGACATTAACACTAGCTACTTAATTAGTGTAGACAATGCAGGTTATCTATCACAGAATGGTGAATTTACATACGGCTATTTCCGTGCAAGTTTGAATGGCTCCGAAACACTTATAAGTGTACTTGGAAGACTAGAGAAAAGCAACGACAGCTACTATTTCTATCCTACAGACACTTACAATGGTACACTTGTAATTGCAGCAAGTAGTCCTTTCTTAAAAGAAGGAGTATTTGATTCTGAAGGTAACTCACTAACAGCAGATGAAACAACTTTTGAAAAAGAACGTTTAAGTTCTGTAGAAGTTGCACTAAGAGCACAAGCACCAATTCCAAGGTCAGGCACAAGTTTAGCAAGTTACTATATTGCACCAGGTGCAGACGAGTTTGATCTTTTAACATACTTTGATTATAATAAGGAGTACATAAGTTATCCACTTACAGATAAAATTGAAACACTATACCTAGCAACATTTGCTAATGCAACAAATAGTGCAAATTCTATTGTAGACGTAAGTGCTTCGCTTACATGGGAGGAGCAATAATAAATGCCTCAGATTAAAATAGGCTTCGACAAAATCCCAATTCCTACAACTAAAACTTTTGTTCCGTTGTATGATATTGTTAAAGGTGTGCCGTTACGTGATGCTAATAATAATGTTATCGTAACAGAAGACGAAGGACCGTTAGCAGCTCTTTCAAAAGCCGAAAATAGTTTAAGTGTTAGTATTAACAATGACGAACGTAGTGTTGTTAATATGGTAGAGCAGTTTGCAGAAACATCAGAAGTTTCTACTAGTCTTTTAGGCATACCTCGTGCAGAGACACAGTTAAGTTTGTTCTCCGATGTTAGTACATACGGACGTAATCTTGATGAATGGGAGTTTTTCCAATACAACGGTGTATTTAATCAACCAGCTGGTTGGTATAACAGAAAGAATTTAACCTACGGTAATCATTTCTTTACAAAAATTACTGAAAATATTAACGAACAAGCACTTACAATTGAAAGTTTTCCAGTACCATTTACATTTGCACAAGGTCCTAATTATCCTAACTACGGTATACAGACTTTTGAAAGATTCCGCCTTTGGATAGACTTAGGCAATTATTTGTATCAACAGTTTATTGGTAATTATCCTTTGTTTGCAGAAGAAAAATTCTTAGATCCTAGTATAGTATATGCAACAGGTTCTGACGTTGAATACCCTGATGACGAACAATTAGGATATGACAAAATTGAAAACTGGTGCCAAGCATGGATGGATATGCGAGACGGACTATTAATACATCCAGGCACTGGCGACCCAATAACTTTCCCAGAAGGATATGATACAACAAATACTCGTCCTGGCAGTAGTAGTGGCGCACGATATTATGGACAACTTACTAGTAAAAAAGCATATAGATACCAACCAGGACGTATTAGTGGATTTACATTTGGATTTAGATGTAGTGTTGATGAACGTAGTACAGCTAACTTTATCGAATGGGGTATAGGTAATAGTACTGATCAATATGTTTTCCAAGTAAACGGTCCTAACTTTAATATTGTAAGACGTAGTACAGTTCCTTTACCAGAAGTAGTTCTAAATAGAATGGGCTTCCAACTTGATGATCAAGAAGAAGTTACAAGTCGCGAACCATACAACGAAGACACATTTTATGAATTAGTCATAACACGAGATTTCTTTAATGGCGATCCTGTAAACGGTAATGGACCTAGTGGGTACTTACTAGACCCAACTAAAGTTACTATGTATAAAATTGAGTTTGGTTGGTATGGCGCTATTGGTGCTAAGTTCTATGCATATGTGCCAGTTGACAACGGAGATGCCCGCTGGGTACTATTGCATCAAATTACAATTGAAAATCAACTCGGCGAACCGTGTTTACAAGATCCATTTTTTAAATTTTTATACCTACAAGATATAAGAGATACCTCAAGTATTAGAGAACCGCAGTACCTTTACAAGTATGGTGCTAGTTGCTACATTGACGGTGGTGATAACTCAGGTGGATATATTTACTCATATAACTCAGACGAAAACAGTATTAACAGTGCAAGACATACAAGTTTAACTGGAATATACCCAAAACCCTTTATTCAAAATAGAGACGGTAGTAGTGCAGCAGTTGGGAATGAACCTAGAACAGGTTACAAAAAACCTAATAAAAAGAATGTATATCCATTAGATGTAAAAGTAGATTGCGATCAATTAACTGAATTACAAATTGTAGAAGTAAACGGTTGCCCATTATTTGGACATCATTATGCTCCTAGTCTACACAGTGTTGAAAATGGCATTGTTAGAAGTATTAATTTAGGAGAAAATCTTGCTGACTTTACAATGAATAGATTTGACCCAGCAGCAATATCTGCTATTGCACTTAGCAATCCTATTATTATTACAACAGCAACCGATCATGGATTATTTGAAGGATGCAAAATAGATATTGAAGATGTAGTAGGAACTACTGAATTAAACAATCAGTCTTATTATGTTGATCCCGTAAGTGCAACTCAAATTGCTCTATATAACGATCCTAATTTTTCAATTGGTGTTGATGGCGGCACATTTACAGCATACGTATCCGGTGGTAACGTTCTTGGAGATCCTATTCTTAGAGAAGAAGACGACGATGCAAAAATAATTGTAAACGGTATATGGAGTTCTTATGTAAATAGAAGTTCAGAAGATGGTGCAGTAATTAATAGAATAGGCTACGAAACAGCATATGTTAAAAGTACTACTCCATTAGAAACTACAGTATCAGTAGACGGTGCAGAAGTTCCAACGTCAGGCATTGATCTTACTCAAGTAAGATTTACAAGTTATTATGATGCAATGGCTGGCGCAACATATCCTATTACAGGTGACGGATTTGATTTTAACTATTTAAATCCAGTAGAACGTACAGGCGATGGCAACCAATTTGGAGAGTTCTTAATTGGAGTAAGCGAATATAAGCCAGTTATAGCAACACGCACAGATGCATTAGGAAATCCAAGACAGTTCTTTGCATTTGAAGTACCACAGTCGGGTGGCGGAACAGTTGAAGTGAAACCAAATCTACAAGATTTATTATACTTGGAATACACTCAAAGTAGTATAACTAGAACTAGAGACGGCTACGAAAGTGGCGAAGGTGATTTTCCGTTAGGTATACGTTATGATCTTGATTATAGATTGCCGCAGCCAGAAGGCGACGACAGCGGAGTTTGTAGCGGATTAAGAATTGACATTCTTGATAGAGAAGATTATGTAGTATCGTATACAGCAAACAATCCTTCAACAGGTGCTGCATCAGCAGGCGGATTTATTATTTTTAATGAACGTCCTGATGCATTGTTAAATTATAGTTTAACAGGTGGCGAGTTTGGCATAGACGATGCTCCTAGCGGAGTAAGATTTATTGGATCAATTGCAAACTATGAAGTTAATAGTGAAATAAAATTTTATATCGAAGTTGATGGTAACCCAGGTGAAAGTAATTTCACAATGAACTTATCACCAATAACAATAAAAGATCGAACTGCTGCTGGCGACGATGTAAAAGCAAATAGTTCTACAAAATTATTTAGTTATCAACCAAAACCATTATACGTTGTAGTATTCATGAGAGACGGTGCTAAGGTAAACGGTTGCACTATTACAGAATCTATTAACGATACTATTAGAGCGTTTTGTCCTAATTGGGTAACTAATGACGGAGTTTCTGTAGTAGGTAGTGGAAATAGTCAGCAAGGTGTACCTGCGGCAACATATTTAGAAACAGAACGATTAGCAAGTGCAAGTGTTGATACGCAAAATACACAGCCACTTCGTCCAGGAACATTAAAAGATACAATTTATGTTTCACCATTAGATAATAATACTATAGAATTAAAAAGTGTTTACGGTTCTGATAGAACTACAATTACACCGGGGTTATTGAATACAAAAGCAACGTTCTTTACTGGACGGAGCATGATAAACAATGACGTAAATATAGTAAGCGTAAGCGTGAATACTAGGGAAGTTTAAATGGCTGTTGAAGGCGAAATAAAATTTGGGTTAAATGTTAATAGAAACTTAGCAGATATTGTAAATGCAGATGATGCACTTGCAAATATCGGATTGAAGGTTGCAGATTTAGATGTTATAAGAGGTGCAGCAGGAACTTTATCAGTTACATCCGATGATGTAAAAGCATTAAGTGGTCTTAATGTTGAGCTTGATACATATATAACTAAACTTTATAACGATACACAACAATATGCTGCTATTATTGATCAAACAGCAGGTACAACAGAAACACTAAAAGGTAACCTTACAATAAACGGTCTTTTAGGTGCAAGTGCAATTAAGTACAAATATGTTGACCCTGACGATATAACAATTAAAGTTGCAGATATTAGTACAAGTCGTGTTAGTTCTTGGAGTAGTACAGATAACCCTGCTACTGATGTGTCTCCTATATTTTATGGTGGACAAATTGACGTAGATGGAAAAATAGATACTCCTAATTTAGAATTCTTAGAAGCTGCTGAAGCTGTACGTTTTAGAGATTCAGAAGTTGCTACACATATAATTGAAGCAGAGTTTGATGGACAGACTGTTTACTTGTATGCGATGAAAGGTATTCCGTTAGTATTTGATGGCTTCTTTAGAGACTTAACAAGTAGAGTTGAACTTACTAGTACTAAAGCAGTTAGTTGGATAATTACAAATGAAACAGCAGCATACCTTACAAGAGAATATGAAAATGTAGGTGGCTCAGCTACTACAGTAAGTGAACTAAGATACAGAGATACAAGAGCTGCTCCGAGAAAAATTAAAATATTTGTAAATCCAAATATTATAAAAACACTTCCGTTAAATGGTGCAGGCATATCATCGTTGCCAGCAGCAACACTTGAATCTCTTACTAGATTAGAACTAACTAGAAATATCATTAAAGACTTTCCAAACTTTGTACAGTTTTGTCCAATTGTATCAAGACTCGACTTACGTGAAAATAATTTTACTTTAGGTGAAGAAGCAAGTTTAAGAAAACTTAATAATAATGTAATACAACGCATGCCTAGTACAATAACAAACTTGTTAATGGGCAATACATTTAATGGATCAGTCACTGCTCAGTTTAGACCCGGGTCTGATAATATGCCTACTATAGGATCCCAAGATATTATTCAGGGTCAAACATACGAAATTATATCAACAGGCGATACTGTATGGGCAACTGTATTTGGTAGTGGTGTTTATAATGTAGGCACTAGAGGCATTGCAGTAACAGCCACTAACGGAACCGGCACTGCAAAAAGATTAATCGGACAACAGGATATAATAAAATTTAGAACATACGAGATATTAAATACAGGAACAACAGACTTCACTACAATAGGCGCAGCAAACAATAATATAGGAACAGTATTTGAAGCAACTGCAAATGGTGCTGACACTTATGGTGTTGCAGATGCCAATACTGGAGTATGTCAAGATAATACTGTAGGTATGCCTGGCCTAGTTGAAATGAATCTAAACAGTCACTCTAGAGGCGGCGCAAGAAACTTTTTTGATAGAGACGGTGATGACCCGACTGGATCTACACCAGACGTTGGGAACCTATGTCAAAGCTACCAGATGTATAGAAACAGTTTTGATTCACTAGCACCAAATGTAAAGTCTTTACCTAATCTAACTAATATTAACATATATTCTAATGCAATTATTGATAACAATTTCTTTTTAACAAGTGACAATTTAGATTATGTAAATATTGGCGGAAACAGCGGCATTAACATTCCAAATTTAAGTGGTAAATCTACGTTAAATAATTTTTATTCACACTATAATCGTACAAGTGGTATTGATAATGATCGAGGTGCATTTGTTACGCCAGCAGGTTCGTATAAATTTGCTAACTGTTCAGGGCTAGATAGAATTTATTTTTACGCTTCGGGGTATGACGGTCCTATTCAACCGTTTGCAGGTAACACACAGCTAAACTATGTTGAAGGACGTTACAGTAGATTGCAAGGTGGTCAGGTTATTAATGCAACAGAAATGGAAGATACTAAAGAATACAGTATTTTTTATAATCCAAACAGTGCAGACTTTACTACAGTAGGTGCAACACAGAGTCTTAATGGTACAATATTTACAGCTGACCTTAGCGTTAATACAATAACTGACAATGCTGCTAAAGTTGTAGATAGAGAATATGTATTATTTAATAATCTTTTTGATGATACACCAGGCATGAGTACATTTAGAATAAGCAGTAGTAGTTTGTTGAACAAACCAATGCATCCTGAGACTTTTACTAAAGCAACTAATATGTACGGTATTGAGGTACGTAGTTTTAATAGAGGTGTAAGTGGTAATTTGCCTCTATTGAATACTATGACAAATTTAAGATATCTTGTTGTATTACAAAATAACTTAACAGGACCAATTCCTAATTTTGCAAACAATCCAAGATGTTATTATGCACACTTATATGGTAATGCATTTACCGGCAACTGTCCTAATATCGAAAGTAACAGTATGGCATATTGTTATTTCCACGTTAACCAATTAAGTGGGTTTAATGGAATGTCTACTCCAAATTTACGTAGACTATTCTTAAGTTATAACCAAATTACTAGTGTAATACCTGATATGAATAATCTTACAAGAATGTATGATTTTTATATAAACAATAATCAAATATCAGGATACACTGAAGGAGCGTTAACTGGTGCAAGAGCATTGTATAGATTTGATATATCAAATAATCCAACAATGACAACGGGTGCTATTAATACACTAATTGCAGACATGGTTGCAAACTACGAAAATAATCCTAGAGGAAATGTAAATATAAACATTAGAAATACTGCAACACCAACTGGTGATGCTGTAGAACAGATCGAATTCTTAAGATCAGTGGGCTGGAATATAAGGACATAAAATGGCAACATCATCAAGTGTACAAGGATTTGTAAAAAGTGCAAACCTAAAAGAAAATGAATTAGACCGTAATGCTATTAACAACCTTGGAGAAGCTCCAATTGCTGACGATATTAGTTTGTTTATTAACAATACTAAAAACGAAAGTGTATTGAATGTTTTTGAATCCGAGTATGACAGAATTACAGGTCGTATAACTATCATAAATTCTACAATAGAATTAAGTGCAAGTAGAGCTAGTGTATATACTAATGGTGATAAAGTTCGACTTGAGAAACTCGACGGTACTGTTGTACGTGACAATTTATATATTAGAAACAGTGACGGAGAAACGTCATTTGAATTTGCGACTGATGATACATTAAATAACCAATTTACTCTTAGTTTAAGAGAAGATTTTAATGTATTCAGATACGATACAGTCTCTTTAGAAAATATGAATTTTTTAGGTGTAGCAGAATCAACTGCTTCGTTTAGTAGTGGGCTTGCAACAGGCGACAGTGATATTAATTCAGGCGATGGTTCAGCAACAGCAGTTGAAGAAGAAAATACTTATAATTCACGCTTTGGCGGAATATACGAGTACCTCGATGTTGCAAAATATCTAGCCAAAAAGAAGTTTGTTGAAGATGAAGATGTAGCCACTGATGATAAATTTGATACTGAAGGTACGTTTACTATTGAAGACCCTTCAGATACAATTTTAGATGTAGGTATTACTAATGACACTCCAGGCATTTTTATTACTGACCCTAATAGTAGTGTACTTAATATTCAAAGAATTAGGGCATTTAGTGATACATCAAACCCTTGGGAAGAAACAGGCTCAGCAACAAATAGTTTGGGAACATCTACAGGATTTTTACAAACTGGGGCAATTAGCGCACAAGCAGGCGTACTAAAATTAAATACAGGAATTAAAGTTGACGGTATAACGCCGCAAGCATCGTCTGGCAATATCAGTGCAACTTACTTTAGCCATAAGATTAAAGTAAACCTCAACGGTGTTGATTACTTCTTATGCATTAATCAAGTTTAAACTATATTAGTTGTATTATCAGTAGTTGCTAATAAATCAAAATTCACACCAGCACACTTAACACGAATCCTTCTATCAAATGCAGGAGAGCTTACATTAGGATCAATAGTATAATCAGTTATACTTCCTGAACCTGTGTCGGATTTATCTTGAGCTACTAAACTTGTAACTTTTAACACACCCGCAGCATTTGTCATTCTCAAACCTTTGTATGTATCTAATACACCAGCTGTTTCGTTGCCGTCAGTTGTTCTTAACCCGTCAAGTGTACCTACAAAAGGAGGAGCAGTATTTAATGGTATAACACATGGCTCTCTATCTTGTGTAGTGTTAGAAGGAGCAAATACTACTGTAGTACCTACAACCATTTGATCTGTACCTTGTATTGCTCTATCAAAAGAAACAATCCTATTTACAGTATCAACATTTGTAACTTTTGTTCTAGTAGTTAGAAGATTATTTGCATCTAAAGTTGGTAGATAAGGGCTACTCATTATAACCATATTAACTGCTACACCATCTGTTGACACAACTTCTATACTAGTAGCACCCGGGTTTGCACTTACTGCTACTTCAGTACCAATAACTCCAGTACAAAATTTATTGTACGCATTGTTGTTTAATCCACGATCAGTATACAAATATATACGCTGACTTGAAGATATATTTAAAGGTCTATTAGTAACAAATTGCCTGTTTGTTGTAATTTCAACAATTCTACAATAAGTCCCTGCATTAGGCATACCGTCAGTAACTATAATAGTTCCAACTTTTAGTCCTGATGTATTATTTACTGTAACAGTATTATTAGCACTAGTAGCAAATTCTACTCCTATAAATCCTCTATGATCTATAAAGTCTATAGTAACTGCTCCGTCAGCAATTGATGTGTTATTAAAGATAACAAGGTTATTAGTACTAATATCTGTTATTTCAGAATCTGCAGGTATTTCGTCTGCAATAATTTTATTGCCAATTTCTAAGAAATCAGTATACGGGCTTGTTGACGTTACACCGATTACATTTGAAAATTCATTTACTGTATATGTATAAGATGCTTTTAATGCATCAGCGTATGTTAACGGAGGATCGTATTTTAATGTTAAAGGTTTTATACTTTGAAATTTATTATATTGGCTTGGAATAAGTACCTCTTCAGGACCTATAGTTCCGCCGCCTAATTTTAGCCGTTTATCATAAAACCCTTTAAAACTGTCATCAACTGCAACGTCAGCAACTTCACTATACAAATACCAATAAGGCCAATTACCATCAGTACGAAGTGTAGTAACTAAGTTAGCGTCTAATACCTTGTTGAAATATTCAACATCTTCTCCAGGAAACCAAAATGTTATTCTAAGTTTATAAGGAATATATCTTTGTAAATTTGATTCCACATGAGTAACTCGAAATTCATCTACACCTATTTTAGATGCAACACTAAATTTCATTTGGTAGCCGTATTGTGATTCAACATCAATATCTACTGTTATAATACCACTATTCAAACCTATTGATGTAACAATTGGGCCTTCGCCTGGATTGTAAACAATATTAGATTGACCTGGTCGTACAATTTCTGTTAATTCGTCACCAATTGCTACAGTTCTTGCCTGTTGTGCAGTAGTTGTAATTGTTTGTGTTGCAAGGCCATCATTATTATCAACAAAAACATCTCTTTCGATCTCGTATACATTACGCTTTATTTCTAAATCGCCGTCTTCATTTTCAAACTCAAATATTAATAAGCCAGTAGTGTTGAATGCAAATGTTGTTGGGCCGCTGGCGTCTGGAATATAAAACCCTTCCCATTGTACAACACCGTTTGCGCCGCCTAGAGTGTCATCTAATTTATTACTAAATTCAAAAAGACCATTAGTCCAAAACTTTTTCCTAGCTGATGCTGAACCATTGATAATACTATCACCATCAGTATTAATAGTCATAGCTGTTTGTTCTAATATTTCAGTAGGTTCATAAAAATCAGCAAATAGGCCGTCACCGCCGTTAAAGAATGGTGGATCATTAGTTGTAGCTAATATAGTATCGACTTGATTTTTTATTGTAATTAACGGAGTTGCTAATCTATCTACAAGTTCGTTATCTTCTAAAATAGTATTTTTTACTGCAACACCTCTTAGTTTAGATATAGATTCGTTTGTTGCGCTTGAATTAGAAATACCTTTGATAGCTGTGTTTAAATCATTTCCGTCAAATGTTTTACCATCATCGGATGTTACTAAGTTATTCAAAAGATTGTCAAGTGCTGATGGTGCGTTAGGTAAATCAGAAAGATTTAGGTCTCTCCGTAATCCTACGTTATTAAAAGATGGTCTTGGCATAATATACTCCTCGTATACATATTTATCTTGCATAAATACTACTACACAAAGGAATCTCATTATGGCTATTGAACTTATTAATATTGGCAGAATTGCAAACGACGGAACTGGAGATGATCTAAGAGAAGCGTTTTCTAAAGTAAACAGAAACTTGGAAGAACTTGACATTAGAATAGACGACAAAACCGAAGGTTTAAACGTGGGTAGCGGTATAGGACAAGTGTTTCGCAGAAGAGACGGCTATAACTTAGAATTTAAATCTATAAACGGTTCAAATGGTTTAACTATTGTTAATAACGAAACTAGCCTTACATTGTCACTAGACACGTCTATAGCAGACTTAAACGTTGCGGGCAACACAGGTGCATACACACATCCACAAGGACAAGTGTTTACAATTAGAGGCGGCGCTGGTATTACTACAACTGCAAGATCTCAAGATAATAGTGTTACAATTGACTATACCGGACTTGGTGTAATTGCAGATGCTAATCCTACTTTGTCAGCTGATTTACAAGCTAATGGTAATAGTATACAAAATGTTAATTCAATAGTTGCAACAAATGTACAATCATTAGTTCACGGTATTGACATACGTACTTTAGGAAACATAGTTAATGATTTTGATTTTGGGGAAGTAACAAATATAGTAAACACTACAAACTTTATAGACTATATCAAAGTAAATGTTGATGTAGACATGGGTACTCTTACAGCGCCTGACTCTGCAAATATAGATATAGGCACTATTGCTTAAAAATAAGGATTGCTAATGGCAAATATTTGGACTGTTGCGAATAACTATACTCTAGGTACACTTGTTGAAAGAATAAGACAAGAACCCGGTGACTTACCTTTACCTATAAATTCTAATGCAACTGTAGAACTTATTTCAGGCAAATTACCTAGAGGTATGAGATTAGATAATAACGAATTACTAGGTACACCAACTGAAGTAAAATTAGATACAAAGTATAGATTTGTATTAAGAGCAACATTAGACAATCAAATCGAAGATCGAACATTCATAGTAAATGTTACAGGACCTGACGAACCTGTTTGGTTAACTAACGAAGGATTAATTAGTGTTAGTGATACAGAAAATTTATTTGTACTAGATAGTGAAATTATTGACTATCAACTATTAGCAATTGATCCAGACATTAGTACTGGTGAGCAACTAACTTTTTATATTTCATCAGGTGATGGCACTCTTCCGCCAGGATTAGAATTAACAAGCGATGGAAGAATTGTAGGTGTAGTTGAGCCGCTACTAGCACTTGATAAACGTGCAGAATCAGGTGGCTGGGATACATCTCCGTTTGATGCTTACCCTTCAGATTTTTCAATAAGAAGTGATAATGGGTTTGATAGTTATTTTTATGATAATACTACATTCGACTTTGCAACTGAATCACAATCACCTAAAAAACTTAACAGGTATTATCAATTTAAAGTTTCAGTAAGTGACGGTGTTACTGAACCGGTTCCAACAAGAGTATTTCAAATATATGTTGTAGGTGATGACTATTTAAGATCTGATAATAGTATAATGAAAGTCGGCAATGGTATATTTAAAGCAGACAACACACATGTAAGAACACCGAAATTCTTAACTCCGGGCAACTTAGGGTTTAAACGTGCAGATAATAATATTACATTATACTTAGATGTATTAGATACTAATACACTTACTGGTTCTATACTTTATAGTTTAGAAGACTTTAATGACGATAATACAGCTAGTAACTTACCGACAGGATGTACCTTAGATCAACTTTCGGGCGAAATTACAGGATATGTTCCGTACATGCCTGCGGTTACAACAGAATATAAATTTACTGTGAGAGCAACACGCTTTACATCAGACTTAGACTTTGCATTTATTACTGCAACTATCTATGAAGATACATTAGCAGGTAATAGATCTTTTAAAGTTTATAAATTGCCAAGAAACGTACAAGACGGAATACAATTAAATGATGGTATTGACGATTTAAATGATTTACGAAACCAAGAGATTGAACTATTTGGACAAAAATATATAATCGAAAGTGTAGATGGTAGCGACGAAGATTACGATTTAATTACTTTAACAACACCTTTGCTTTACCAAGCAGAATTAATTGCTTCTAAAAGCAGTATATCTGAAGCAAGAGGATTTTATGTTAAAAGTACATCACAGTATACCAAGACAAAATTTATTGATCAAGATTTACGTTATAGCAACAACGAAGTATATAATGTAAAAAACATTTATCCATATGTGCATTGGAAAATTACTAGTAGTAACTTCAATATCGGAGTAAATTTAACAGCAGCAGATGTTCCACAAATACAAATTGAAACATTAGCACAACAAATTACTAGAATTTTTGAAAGTAAGGACTTACCAGTAACTGTATTACACGCTGACAGAAATAAAATTGAATTTATTGCACCTGCAACAGCTAAAACATTCGAAGCAAGAATAAAGAAAATATTCTTTCAAGACAACACATTAGATGCAGGCGGAAGTGAATTAGTATATAAATTAGTAGATACAAATAATGATTTTGTAGTACTAGATGTACCACTAGCATTAGGTCGAACGTTTGCAGTAGACCAAAGAATTGGAATAGCGTTACTTGAAGATGACTTTTTTGAAAAAAGCATTCTTACAAACAGTAATCAAGACATAACTAATCCGTTTATAACAAAAACATTTACTGTAAATTTAATTGGTGAGATTGATAGTACTATTGAATGGGTATCTCCTGCTAATCTTGGACAATTAAAGTCAAATCTTTTAAGTACGTTATGCATTAAAGCTACTTCAACAGTTCCTGATAGTAGATTGTTGTATTCAGTTACTTCAGGAAAGTTGCCAAACGGACTTCGGTTAACATATGCTGGAGAAATTATAGGCAAGGCTACACAATACGGAGAAGCTGGTAATTTAGGTTTAACTATATTTGATAGTGGTGCTTTACAATTAGATACAAATACCACTACAGTTGATCGACGTGCTAAATTTACAGTTAAAGCCCAAGATAGATTTGGATACAGTGCTATTGAACAAGAGTTTTATATAGATGTCGTAGACACTGATGACAAACTGTATAGTAACTTATACATTCAACCGTTAATTGAACCTAATATAAGAAACGAATTTAAATTATTTGTAAACGATCCTAACATATTTCCACCTGAATCAGTATATAGACCAAATGATCCAAACTTTGGCATTCAACAAAAAATAAAAATGTTAGCATATGCTGGTGTTGAAACAAAACAAATAGACGAATACGTAGCAAAGTCAGCAAAGTGGCACAAGCGTAGACGATTAAACATCGGCAAAGTAAAAACAGCCGTAGCAAAAACTCCAGGCACGAACGATGTAGTATATGAAATTGTATATTTAGAAATAGTAGATCCAAAAGATAAAAACGGTAAGGTTTCTAAAACATTTACAGGAGGACTAGATCCAACATTTACTGCTGATTCAGTATCTTACGAATTTCAAGACGATGCTAGTGAAATAAACACAGGTGTTCCTAGTATTGACGTTGACGGTAGATTCCAAGATCCCAAAGTACAGCTAGAAGCACCAAATATATTAGATGTAACTACACGAAACGGTAGTCAACTACAAGTTATTGACAATAACGATATAGACATATCTACAAGAAATGGTGATGAAGTTAATGTTGATATCAACCTAACAGATTCAGAACCTTCTAGACGTAGAAGAGAATCTCGCAACCTTGTTAAATCAGATAATGACGGTATTGTTATTAGCGAGTCAAACGAAATACTACACCATATTTCAAATTTAACAAATATGCGTGATAGTTTAGAATCTATTGGAGCAGCAAATAGAGACTATTTGCCATTATGGATGCGTACTGGTCAGGGTAACAGTATAAAAGAATTAGATTATGTTCCGGCTATTCCTTTAGCATATTGTAAGCCAGGACAAAGTAGACAAGTGTATTTGAATGTTGAAAATGCACTAAAACAAGGCTTATTCGACCCAAAAAGAATAGACTTTGAAATAGATAGATATGTACTTGATAGCGCAATAGGTGTATCTGATGAAAGATACATTGTATTCGCAAATTACAGATATAATGCATAAGAAGAATAAATAGTATAGCAGAGGAAATAACATGGCCAGTAACATAATACACGAAACAATTGATGGGGAATATCCGGTAGCAGGTATCGATAATGATAGCCAAGGATTTCGCGATAACTTTACTGTTATCAAAAGCAGTTTAGCAGCGGCTAAAACTGAAACTGAAGATTTACAAACTAATGTATCGAGAAAAGATACAGATAACAATCATGCTGGTAATAAAATTATTGATGCAGAGCTCGATCATATTACACTAGCATTTATTCCAATTGGTACTGTAAATGGTGCTCAAAATATTAGTTTTTTAAACGGGCATTATCAACAATTTGAAGCAACCCAAGACTTTACATTAACACTTGCTGACTGGCCGGCGGCTGGAAGACTTGCAAAGATGACTGTAGAATTTACAAGTGACGATGGTTCTACAAGAAATGTTACATTCCAAGGTGAAGGAAATGCTGTATTTAGAAGTAATGTTGATACTTGGGCAGCAGGAAGTTCTCAAACACAAGTAATTGCAACTAGTGCAAGTGATGATTATCCAACTATTTTAGAATTTTGGACACATGACGGCGGCGATACTATTTTTGCAGATTACAAAGGTGTATATGACGTACCAGCATAATGTTTAATCACCTAGTAAATAACGTTTCGGATTTAACCGACAGCGAAGTAGAAGACAAAATAATTGAGTTAGGTCGAAAGTACTGGATGACACAAAATACTGACTTAAGAGTTCAAATATCTACTGTGCTAGAAATGTTTAAAGAAGAATTACTTGTGCGTAGAGCAAAATCTATGCAACGAAGTCAAGAAAATGGTGATAATTCTCTTGACAATCTGATTAATATCAGTTAAAATACATGTATGCTAATGAAAACAGACGAACTCGGTATCCCACGGTTTACAAATAAAGACTTAGTTGATATGATCTATTCAGGTCATGTTGACAAATGTCACGTGGTGTTGTGTGATCCTTCAGATGATATTGAAAAGTTTAATGCAGCAATGCGTGAACAATATCACCCCGAACTTACAAAATATATTCCACTAGATGTAGACCAAAAGACATTTGACGGTGCATTACAATCAGAATGGTTTATGCCAGACAAATACAAAGACATTAATGTATATGAATATGTACTAGGCAAAGCAGAAATACCATGCGAAAAATATGTACAAGATCGTATATGGGAAGAAATGGAAGCATATGGCGAACGTGATATGCACAATCTATTACGCTATATGATCTATCTAGTAGACTTTATGCGTGAGAACAACATTGTATGGGGTGTAGGTAGAGGTAGTTCAGTAGCATCATATGTACTGTATTTGATAGGTGTACACAAGATTAATTCAATCCAATATGACCTGGATTGGCGTGAGTTCTTACGATAAATATATACGCATTTAACCCATAAGGAGAAAAAGTATGTCACAAAGACAAAAAGGACAGAAGGTCTATAAATCCTTCCAAGGTAAGCAAATAGATATGGACTTGCTTAGAAAAAAGAACGAATTAACTCCTGCTGTTGGTAATGCTCGTGTAAATGCACGTGGCGACGAACTAGGCGCAGGTGGCAAAATCATTAAAAAACGTGAAGATCTTGTTCGCGAATATTATAAAGGTTCCGAACCAGTTGCTGAAGAGCCTACACAAGCAGCAAAACCTGTAGAAACACAAACTGCTCCAGCTGCTACTAAAAAGTCAACACGCAAAACAACTAGAGCGCAACAAAAAGTTGAAACAACAGCAGAGCCTACAACAGATTTGTCTGACACAGAAAAAGAAATGTTTGACGAGTGGGTTGAAGACGACGACGGTAACTTTACAAAAAAGGATAGTTAACAATGTCTCAAAATATAAATTCGATTAAAGGTACTCCACGTGCCATAGGCGATCAAGTATTAGTAACAGACATGCATTTCGGCGAGCAAACTACTGCAAGCGGAATTATACTCGGTAATGACGACGGCAAGACTAGAGGTATCTATCCACGCTGGGCTAAAGTATATTCAAAAGGTCCACGTAACAAGGATCCCTTCGAAGTCGGAGATTGGATTCTTATAATGCATGGACGATGGACTAGAAGTCTTAAATTAGAGACTCCAGAAGGCGAAGTTGAACTCCGTAAAGTAGAGCTAGAAAGCATTCTAGCATACAGCGACGAAAAGCCAGAAGGCTTACAAATTGGTGCTGAATTTGCCGACGGTGAACACGCAACAATTGACCCAAGTTCATTTATAAATCAATAAGAGGTAATAATGACAAACGTATTTGAAGATATTAATAAGTTCGCTACGGCATGTGATCAGCCGCCAAGTGAAGCAAACTATAAGATGTATCTAAGTCTTGTAGACGAAGAAGTTGGCGAGCTAGTAGATGCTGTGGCAGCCGATGACAAGGTCGAACAACTCGACGCACTAGTAGACATCTTAGTTGTTACTATGGGTGCAATACGTGCCGCTGGTTGGGACGGAGAAGCGGCCTGGAAAGAAGTAATGGACACAAACTTTGCAAAGATTGATCCAGACACAGGCAAAGTACGCAAGCGTGAAGATGGTAAAGTACTTAAACCAGAAGGTTGGAAAGCACCTGAACTAGCACAATTTGTAAAATAATTAAAGATAATACTTGACTCCTAGTAGTTTATACGTTATAATAGTATATAAATTACTAGGAGTTTTCTTTTGACTACACATGCAATGATTGACCTTGAAACCCTTGACACTCGTCCACAATGTGCAGTGTTAAGTTTAGGTGCAGTAAAATTTGATCCGTTAAACAACACAGAACCACACTCAGAATTGTATTTAAAAGTTTGTATAGACGATCAAAATCGTTTAGGACGTACTACAAGTGACTCTACAATTGAATGGTGGAGTAAACAAGATCCTAAAGCACTAGAAGAAGCATTTGATCAAACTGGTGCAGTAAGTGTTCAAGAAGCACTAAAACAATTATCTAAATGGTGTGTTGGTGTAGACACCATTTGGGGTCAAGGATATGGTTTTGATTTAACTATCCTTGAAGATATGTACCGTAGTACAGATACACCGATTCCATGGCAGTTTTGGCAAGTTAAGGACGCACGTACCTTGTTTGGCTGTTGTAAAACCGATCCACGTAAATTGCTAGGACAAACTGATTTGCACAATGCATTAGCAGATGCTTATTTTCAAGCAAGAGGCGTTCAATTAGCATATAAAGAATTAGGAGTTCAAAGATGATGGGACAAAATCCGAGAGATACCTCGGAAGAAGATAAAAAATTAATACAAGAGTACCTTGACAAGGGTGGAAAAATAACACAATTCAAGTTCGGTGAACGATCTGAAGAAATTGAATTCAAGGGTGGATTCTACACAAAGCGTAAGAAGAAAAAAGAAGATCAAGAGTCTAATGATTAGATGGTATGACTGGCCGGCGGCTGTGGTATACGCATATCTTATTATGTATTTCTTCTTTACAATTCCTATCGTTGGTGCTATAATAGCATATATGATATACGAATACTTATGGGGACATGTGTATTGCCAATTTAGATTACAACAGGAAAACAAATGAAAGAATTATGGGTAGAGAAGTATCGTCCGAAAACAGTAGATGGATACGTATTTCGAGATGATGCACAGCGTAGTCAAGTAAAGACATGGCTTAAAGACAAAACTATTCCGCATTTGCTGTTTAGTGGTAACGCAGGTATTGGTAAAACAACACTTGCAAAACTATTATTTCATGAACTTGAAGTTAACGACTTAGACATTCTTGAAATAAACGCATCACGAACAAACTCAGTAGATGATGTACGTGATAAAATTGTAAACTTTGTACAGATGATCCCATTCGGGGACTTTAAGGTGGTGTTACTTGACGAGGCTGACTATTTGTCTCCAAACGCTCAAGCGGCGTTGCGTGGTGTTATGGAAGAATACCATACTACTTCTCGCTTTATTCTTACTTGTAATTATCCAAATAAAATTATTCCTGCTATTCACAGTAGGTGTCAAGGTTTTCACATTGCTAAGATTGACCAAACTGAGTTTACGGCTAGAGTCGCTGAGATCCTCATCACTGAAGGTGTCACTCCTGATCTTGATACACTTGATACCTACGTAAAAGCAACATATCCAGACTTGCGTAAATGTATTAATATGGTTCAAATGAACTCGCAGGATAATAAACTGATTGCACCCAATGAAGGTGACACAGGCGGCACTGACTGGAAGTTAGATATGGTCGAATTATTCAAAGCAGGTAAAATACAAGAAGCACGTAAACTGTTATGTGGTACAATACGTGCAGAAGAAATGGAAGATGTGTATAGATGGTTGTATGACAACATTGATTTATTCGGTGATGATGAAACTCAAGACAAAGCTGTGCTGATTATTAAACAAGGCCTAGTAGATCACACATTAGTTGTTGATCCTGAAATTAATTTGGCAGCAACTTTGATTAGATTGGCAAGATTATAATGAACATAACTGTACTAGACAACATATTACCGCCTAGGTTAGAAAATGAATTATATTCTGCTATGACTCATCCAGATACTCCCTGGCAGTATAGTGGTGCAACGTATGGTGACGAGAACACTACACTAAAACCGAATGAAGTTGAAGAAGCACAATACTCACATGTAGCATTTTTTGAAGGAGATGCTACATATCTGTGGCCTTTGTTTCATACTCCGTTGTATTTTTTAGAAAAAGAACTAGGTACTGTAATTACTAACATACAAAGATGCAAAGTAAATTGTTTATCTGCTACTCCGAAGTATGATGCAAATAAAAATCACCCTGTTCATTCAGATAGAAAAGATAACGGATGGTTAAGTGCTATATATTATGTGAGCGACGGAGACGGCGACACAATATTCACTGACATAGAATATCCTTCTACTAAAGATTACAATATTGTTAAAAGAGTCTCTCCTAAGAAGGGTAGATTTGTAGTATTTCCTAGTAAACTATATCATGCTAGTAGTCCTACTAGTGTTAATAGAAGAATTGCTGCAAATTATGTAATTCAATTTAATGGAGAAAGAAATTTATGACATATTTAGTAACAGATAATTGTGTAAAATGTAAACATATGGATTGTGTAGAAGTTTGTCCAGTAGACTGCTTCTATGAAGGCGAAGATATGCTTGTAATTGACCCAGACATATGTATCGATTGTGGAGTATGTGAGCCAGAATGTCCTGTGGATGCTATTGTACCCGAAAATGCATTGAGACCCGAGAATGCAACATACTGGGAACATGTTAATAGAAAATATTCTGCGATTTGGCCAAACATTATCGAAGCACGACCTGATGATGTTCCAGCAGATGCAGCAAAGTGGGACGGTATACCTAACAAATTTGAAATGTTTGTAGAGAAAAGTATTCCAATTGTGGAGATAGACTAATGGGTAAAGGAAGTAAGCAGCGACCTAGAGCAGTTAACACTGGCACGTTTGAAAATAACTGGGACGCAATTTTTAATAAAAAGAAATCAGACTACAAAGAAGTGCAACAAGACATTACTGAGCTAAATGGCGACGGTAACAGAACCCGCGGAAGGTACGGTGAAGACAATGATAAAAGCGATACTAGCATGTGACGACTATGGCGGTGTAAGTAAAGACGGTACACTACCTTGGCCCAACAACAGTACAGATTTAAAATGGTTTAAAAGTAATACAGCTGGACATATTGTTATAATGGGCTCTACTACTTGGGATGATCCGCATATGCCTCGCCCGTTGCCTAAACGTACTAATGTACTAGCAACTACACGCAAGGATGACTACCCAGGTGCTGATATGTATATTAGTGGCGACCTAAACAATGAAATAAAACATATCGAGTATGCAAACGAAGGTGTTACTACTTGGGTCATAGGCGGTCCTAAAATTATTGAGCAAACACTAGGTGTAATTGACGAATTTTATTTAAGTCGTATTCCAGGTGCATACGCTTGTGATACATTTTTACCTTTAAAAAAGATTGAAAGTTTATTTAAGCGCACATGGGTAGAAGAACATGATGCAGTAACGTTTGAAATTTGGAAGAAAAGAAATGTTTGAATTTATAATTAGTATATTAGTAATTGTTCCATTGTTATGTATGGTGTGGGAATCTACACTAATGATTAGTGAACGTAAAGAAAGATATCGAGCAGGAACACACGACTACTACGATAATCTAATAGAGAAGGATAGCGAATGATAGAATACTTAGGAGCATTATCTTACATACTTGCTAATGGTAAGGATAGAAATGACCGAACTGGTGTAGGTACTAAGGGTGTATTTGGTTATCAAATGCGTTTTAATCTTAGAAAAGGATTTCCTGCTGTTACTACAAAGAAACTTGCATGGAAAAGTGTAGTTAGTGAACTACTATGGATGCTAGAAGGTTCTAGTGATGAGCGTAGACTTGCTGAAATACACTTTGGTAAGCCACGTGAAGAACTAGTAGGCAAAAATACTATTTGGACTGCTAATGCAGACAAGCAAGCCAAGGACTTAGGCTATAAAAACACAGATACTGAAAAAGATTTAGGTCCAGTTTATGGTCATCAGTGGAGAAACTGGGACGCACAGTTAGGATATGTCGATCAAATTGCACAAGTACTTGAAAGTCTTAAATTTGATCCTGATAGTAGGAGGCATATCGTAAGTGCATGGAACGCTGATCGTGTACCTGTAATGGCGTTGCCGCCTTGTCATACTATGTTCCAATTTTATGTACAGGATGGAGAACTCAGTTGCCAACTATATCAACGAAGTGCAGATATGTTCTTAGGTGTTCCGTTTAATATTGCTAGTTACAGTTTGCTTACACATATGTTTGCACAACTATTAGATCTAAAAGTAGGTGATTTTGTTTGGACAGGTGGTGATTGTCACATCTATCAAAATCATATACCGCAAGTATTACAGCAGATTAGTAGAAAGACTCAAAAAGTACCTACACTAGAAATGCCTGCGTTTGCTACATTAGATCAATTGTTAGCTACTACTCCTGCGCAGTACAAATTAAATAATTATAGCCCTATGCCTACTATACCAGCACCAATGGCAGTATAATGCCGCAGGTAATGGAAGTACATGTTGAATGGAAAGAACGTATTGCCTATTGGCCAGTGCGTAGTAGCTGGAGCAAAAAGTATATTTGGCTTAAGAAATACTGGCAAGGCAGTATATACCAAGACTCTATGGGTAGACCACCATTAAAATCAAACAGCTGGAGTCTCATCTATACAAAAAATGAGTATCTCTTAATGTTGCTGAGACAGGATGAAAGTAATTACAATCATCCCGTCCCACAATTTAAAAGTATAAGAACTTAATCGTCACCGTATACTTTTAACACTTCTTTCACTGCTTCGTGTCTTTCAATGTCTCCTTGATGAAACTGGACTACGTCCAAATGGGTAGTATTTGCAGATTGTAATAGTTTTGTAAAGTCAATTAAGCCATTATCTTTAAGTCTATCTGCTTGTGCTAGGTCTCCTGTTACGGCCATCATGGAATTTTCACCTAAGCGTGTTAGTAACATCTTCATTTGATTAGGTGTAGCATTTTGCATCTCGTCTGCAAGTATAAATGCATTTTTAAAAGTACGCCCTCGCATATATGCAAGTGGTGCAATTTCAATTATTCCTTCCTCGATCATACCTTCTATTTGACGGGCATCAAAATATTCACGAAGTACATCGAAGATAGGCCTTGTCCAGGGTGCCATCTTTTGTTCTAGTGTTCCTGGTAAGAACCCTAGATCTTCATCTACTGATACAGCCGGTCTTGTGACAATAATTTTGTCAATTTTACCTTCCTTAAACATCTTCACGGACGCTTGTACTGCCAACAATGTTTTACCTGTTCCTGCCGGCCCGATGCCAAAGACTATATCTTTCGTCGGGTCTAACAGTTTAAGCACGTACTGTTCTTGATTTTTGTTTCTAGGAATAATATTAACCGTCTGGTTTTTCTTCTGATGAAGGTTGATATCAACTACGTTGGTGTAGTTGTTTGATACTCGCTTATCACGAGCTTTTCGTTTTGCACCCATTAAGTGTCCTCCTATTATGGATTGGCTGTAGGGATCGCCCGTAGGACTCTGCCCTACAAAGATATTTAGCTTTTTAAAACGCCGAAAAAACTATTAGTTAAGTATTAAATGCGATAAATAACTATAGCAAGGAATAAAAATATGAAAGATACCTTAGATATTATAAAAAATATTGAAACCATTTATAACTCTGATACTGCATTTAGCATATTAAAAGATTTTGAAAGAGTAATAGATGAACTAGACTTATATGTTTACAAGAACTGGGAAAACGGTGAGCTTGCTCAAGGTCCAGACATTGAAAGACATTTTGTAACATGTTCATTTATATGGGACGAAGATGAAATGCCAGACCCGATGGGCGCAAAACGATTAGTCGATTATGATTGCAAAGTATCGTATAAAAAAGATTCAGTTATTGTTCCTCGTAAAATTGAAGATCCTGATGACATGCGTCCAGGTACTAAAAAAGGTAAACTAGATAGGAAACCAGTTTGGCTTGTTAACATTAAAATGCCTAAAAGTTTACTAGGTGACATATACGGCGGGTATGCAGAACAGATTGCATCAGCTACTGAGCCAGCAACTGCACAAACAGCAATGCAAGAACCTCAAGATGCTGACGCAGCATTAGCAGGTACAGAGGAGCCAGAACTATAATGGGACTTAGACAACACGACTTAGCCGACTTAGTGTACGATATTTTTGAAATTGACAGTTACAAAAGTAAAATGGGTGAAGACTCAGATATCGTAACACTTAGTTTTAGTGTAAAAGAAGAAGCTGCTGCTAAAGATCTAGAAAACTTTTTAGAAAAAGGTTATGATTTTATCTTAGATGCAGACAGTACTGAAGGTGAACAAAGTGATGGCACTTATAAAGTGTTTGTTGAAATGGAAAGATCTCGTCACTCTCCAGATCAAATATCTGAAATACTAGACGGCGTAGGCAAAATTGCTGGGCTTGACAAGATTAAGTACAGATATTACAAAAATTTTAGAAGCCAAGAAGCAACAATTGAAAATATAACTAATGACGTTCCAACAGATAAAGACAGCTACGGAGTTAACATCGAAGAAGCAAAACTTACTAACTATAGAAGTTTCTTTAATCGTAGCTACCTTGAAGAAATAAGCATGTTAGGTGAAACTTTAAAAATTAAAAAGCCTTATGCTGATCCGCTTGCATTTAGATTTGTAGATTACGGACCGACACAACATACTTTAGACTCTATCGAAGAGAGTTTTAACACAAATGACTTTGCAGAAATTATATTTCTTTCTAAGTACATTGGTGACTACAATATTACTAAATATGGGCATAAATTAACTTTCGAAAACGATGGTAATACACTTGTTCTAGAAAGAATTATTGTATAAAGGAAACACACAATGAGTTTTGAATTCGATTTTACTAAAGATCACCTAGCCAAAATCATTCCAGGTAACAAAAATGTTAATGATTGGTTTGATGCGCTAGTTGATATTATGCCAAAGTACGGTATTACAACTGAACGTAGAGTTGCACACTTTCTAAGTCAGTGCGCTCACGAAAGTAATAACTTTAGAAGTTTAGAAGAAAACCTAAACTACTCAGCAAAGGCACTACGTGCTGTGTTTGGTAGATACTTTGGTGCAGCACCGAAGCGTGACGCAGATGAATATCACCGCAACCCAGAAATGATTGCAAACTATGTGTATATGGACGAGTACCGTAAATACAAAATGGGCAATACTGAAGACGGTGACGGATGGAGATTCCGTGGACGTGGTCTAAAGCAATTAACAGGACGTGAAAACTATACACGTTTTGGTAACAGTGTAGACATGACAGCAGAAGAAGCAGCAGAATATGTTGCTACGCCAAAAGGTGCTGTTGAAAGTGCATGTTGGTTCTGGGATACAAACAAACTAAATGATATTGCAGATGGTGATGACGTAAAACGTATGACTAAGAAAATCAACGGCGGAAGCATTGGTTTAGATGATCGTAAAAAGCGTTATATTAACGCAATGGAAGTACTAGGTATGAGTGCAGAAGATGTTGCTGGTGATGATGACGACATACAAGATATCTTAGATGATATCGGCGTACTACGCAAAGGTTCTAAAGGCGATGGTGTTAAAATAATGCAAGAAGCATTAGGCATTGGAGCAGACGGAGACTTTGGTCCTGGTACAGAACGAGCATTAAAGGCATGGCAACTATCAAACGGCTTAACAGCTGATGGTGTTGCAGGACCTGCAACATTTGCAAAGTTACTGGACGATTAAATATGGGACTGAAACTAGCAGCTATAATGTTTATACTAATGCTTGCCGGTGGTACTGCTGGCGCATGGTATTATAATGATACACAAGAGCGTTTGGCAATACTCAACGAGAATAATGCAAAATTAGAAACAGCAGTTGCTATTAACGAAGAAGCATTGGAGGCACAGACTGCTTCCTTTGCTGCAATGCAAGCTGAAAACTCTAGACTACAAAAAGAGTTTACTGCAATAAATGATCGCAATCGTGCATTAGAAAATAGACTATCACGTCATGACATAGGCGCGGCTGCTGTTGCAAAGACTGCATTAACTGAAAAAATACTAAACAATGCAACAAAAAATGCACAACGTTGTATGGAAATATATAGCGGTGCTGTATTAACTGATTCGGAACTTGCTGCAACTAAGCCAAGTGAGATAAATCCAGAATGTTGGAGAGATGCTAATCCAAACTTTAATCCTGATATCCAATCCGAACCGTGGAAAAGGAAGAACCTATGAGACTTATAGTAATTGCATTATTAACCACTATATTTTTAGCAGGTTGTAGTTCAAATCCACCAAGACAAATAGAAATTAGTGCAAGGCCCATAGACAAGCCTAATTTGATATTGCCTGATGCAACTCAGTTAAGACTAAAAGATTTAGAATGGATAATCATTACCGAAGCTAATGCTGAAGAAGTATTTGCAAAGTTAGTAAAAGATAAAAATGATCCAGTGTTAATTGGATTGACTGACGACGGCTATGAAATTTTGTCATTAAACCATAGCGACATAATGGGATATATACAACAACAAAATGCTATTATAAAAGCATACCGTAACTATTACGAAGAATCTGAGGAAGCACTTGAACAAGCAAATGCTAACTTAGAAGGTGCTAAAGATCAAGTACAAGCCCAACAAGATCTTATTGACGCCGAAGAGTCAACTTTAGAAAGACTAAATCCATTTAAATAATTTTATGAAAAGATTTATTATCATATGTATATGTTGTCTAGTGGCAGGATGTAATGGTAAACAGGATGATACCTCCTTAATTAGTACTGCAATACCATATCTAGGCTATGCCGAACGAACACATCGCAACGAATTGCAAGAACTTACCGGAGTTGATCCTGTACGTACAGAATGGTGTGCTGCATTTATTAATAGTGTACTTGAAGAAAGCGGCATTGAAGGCAGTGCTAGTGTAAGCAATTATCCGCTAACTGCAAGAAGTTTCTTAAAATGGGGAGTTGGTGTTGACTCTAATGATATAGCCATAGGCGATATTGTAGTATTTCCAAGAGGCAATCAAGGATGGCAAGGTCACGTAGGAATTTATTTTAAGACTGTAGTAGTTAACGATGTTGAATGGTATTATATACTAGGTGGAAATCAACAAAATAAAGTTAGTGTTGTATTATATCGAGCAAGTAAAGCAATAGGAATACGTAGACACGAAGAACCAACAGAGGCTTATGGCGGAAGTTTGCCAAATTGGATGGCTAAATACTAACATAATAATTGAGGGGTTAATATGTGGGAAATGATTGAACAAATGGCAAGCAATCGCTTGTGGATTTATACAGCACTAGCTGGATCAGTATTTGGAGCAGGATTTTTATTCTGGTTTAAAGATACAAAAATGGCAACGTGGGCAGTACAAAAGTTTGATGCCACACTAGAATACCTAGCAATACGTTGGGGTTGGACATGGTTACAAAATGATCCAAATGCTTGGCGTGTAAAATATCCAAAAATAACATCTAAAATAGACGAGCTAGAAGCACGTCTTGCTAAACTTGAGGGGAAAAAGAAATGAGTGAAGCAGAAGTAAAAGCGCACCATCCAGCAGATACAAACGGCGACGGAAAAGTATCAGCTGAAGAACAAGCAATGTACTTAGAGTTTAAACGTAAAGAACTTGAAGATGCTGACCAACGTAGAGACGCAATGCGTAACATGGCTTGGTTTGCACTATTTGGTATGTTACTATATCCGTTTGCAGTTGTAATCGCAGCATTGATTGGACTAGAGCAAGCAGGTAAGATCCTAGGCGATATGGCTCCAACATACTTTGTTTCAGTAGCAGCAATTGTAGCAGCATTTTTTGCTGGTAATGCATACTCTGATAACAAAAAGAAGTAATCAGTACTAACTTTATGTAGTAGTCTGTGCGATAAGTAATTGTATGGACTACTATTCTATTCTCGGAGTTCGCAAGGACTCGTCACCAGAAGATATCAAAAAATCTTATCGTAAGTTAGCGATGGAAAACCATCCTGACCGAACAGGTGGTGACGATACTAAATTCAAACAAATAAGTGAAGCATATGATAATTTAAAAGATCCGCATAAACGTGCTTCCTACGATCATCAGCAAACTGCTGGCGCTGGCGGATTCAATTTTAATACTAGTAATTTTACAAACCCGCAAGGTAATAATCCTTTTGGTGACATATTCGGGCATATGAGAAATAATGCTAGAGGTGTATCTCCGCATATTAATCTTCGAACAACTATAAATTTAGAAGAAGTATACACTGGCAAGGATGTAGTGTTGAGCTATAGACTGAACAATGGAGACCTTGAAAGATTAGATATTAATATTCCTAAAGGCGCAACTAACGGAATGAATATAAGATTTAGGGGGTATGGAAATCACGTTGGGGCTAATCAAAGAGGTGATTTAGTAGTTAACATTGGTGTTAACCCTAAGAAGAATTATCAACGAGATAGAAATGATATACATCAAGACTTGTACGTTAGTGCATTAGACTTGATACTAGGCTGTAAACAAAAAGTAGAAACATTAGATAACAAAACAATTAATTTAAACATTCCAAAAGGCACAAAAGAGTTTTCAAAATTTAAAATATCAGGCTACGGCTTACCAGATTTTAATTCTGGTGCATCAGGCAATTTAATTATTACAGTCATACCCACCATTACAAATATTACAGATAATAATGTATTAGAAGCATTGAAAGTTGTTAGAAACAACTTGACATAATGCTCAAGAAATAGTATACTAAAGAAAGATAAAGCGGAGAAATAACTTAATTATGGTAGAACCTAGCGAAAGTTTAAAACTAGTATTTGAAAAATCTATTAAAGATGCACGGAAACTTAAACACGAATATGTTACTGTTGAGCACTTGCTATTTTCAATGTTGTGCGAAGAAACATTTGAAAAGTTAGTCGAAGGCTATGGCATAGATCCTAAATTTGTAAAAACAAACTTAGAAAATCATTTAAAGAATCATTGTGAAGAAATAATGATCGACAATGATAAGCATAAACCTAAAAAGACACAAGCAGTAGAACGTGTATTGAATAGAGCATTTACACAAGTTCTTTTTAGTGGCAGAAGTCATATAGAATTATCAGATGTACTTTTAAGTATACTATCTGAAAAGAAATCTATTAGTAACTATTGGTTAGAAAAGGCAGGTATTGCTAAAGAATCTTTTGGAGCCTATATTAGTAGTGGTGTTGATGATCAATTCGAAGATGACGAACTAACTGGTGCAATGCATAGAGCACTTAATGCATTTACATCTAACTTAAATAAACTTGCTGAAAAAGATAAAATTGATCCTATTATTGGTAGAGCCGAAGAGCTTGACAGTATTGCACTAGCACTTGGACGTAGACAAAAGAACAATGTACTACTTGTTGGAGAACCTGGTGTAGGTAAGACTGCAATTGCAGAAGGACTTGCGTTTAATATTGTAAATGATAATGTTCCTGAATTTTTAAAGGACTATGAAGTTTATAATTTGGATATCGGAGCAATGCTTGCTGGATCAAAGTACCGTGGCGATTTTGAAGAAAGATTAAAACTTGTACTTAAAGGATTAGAGCGTAAAGGCAAAACAGTAATGTTTATTGACGAAGCGCATATGATGAATGGCGCAGGCGCAGGTGGTTCAGACAAATCAAATGATCTTGCTAACATGCTCAAACCAGCACTTACAAAAGGTAATCTCAAAGTAGTTGCTTCAACTACATGGGAAGAATATCGCAAGAGTTTTGAAAAGGATCGTGCATTGATGCGTCGATTCCAACGTGTAACAGTTGACGAGCCTACACCAGAAGTAACAAAAGATATTCTACGTGGCATTAAAAAGTATTATGAAGATTACCATGATACAACAATTACTGAACAAGCAATCGAAGCGGCTGTAAGACTAAGTGTTAAATATCAAAATGATAAAAAGTTACCTGATAAAGCAATTGACTTAATTGATGTTGCATGTAGTAGATTTAATCTAAAAGAAGCAGTTGAAGAAAGGTCAGTAGGTGAAGCAGAGATCGAATTCGAACTTGCTAAGATGGTTAAGATTCCTGTAGAAACTGTAGCACAAACAGAAACACAAGGCATGGCTAACTTAGAAGATAATCTTAAGAAAGTAGTATACGGTCAAGACGAAGCAATTTCATCTATTGTAGATAAAATCTTAGTAGCACAAGCCGGACTAAAGCCTGACAATCGTCCAATTGGATCATTTGTGTTTATGGGCCCAACTGGAACAGGTAAAACTGAAACTGCAAAACAACTTGCATCAGAATTAGGAAGTGAGCTTATACGTTTTGATATGAGTGAATATCAAGAACGACATAGTATTGCTAAACTAATCGGATCTCCTCCAGGATATGTAGGCTATGAAGATAGCGCAGGACAGTTAATTACTAAACTACAAGAACACCCTAACTGTGTATTACTGCTAGATGAAATTGAAAAAGCACACCCAGACGTATCACAGATTCTATTACAACTTATGGATAATGGCATTGTTACTGGAAGTAATGGTAAAGAGGCTGATGCACGTAACTGTGTATTAATCCTTACTACTAACTTAGGTGCAGCAGATGCAGAGAAAAATGCTATTGGATTTAACGAAGTAGCTGAAAGCGAATACGAAGATAAAGCACTTAAAAAGTTCTTTGCTCCAGAGTTTAGAAATAGACTTGACGCTACAATTACATTTGCTAAATTAGGCAAGCCAGTTATGCTTAAAATTGTTGGTAAATTTTTACATGAACTTAAAGGCATGGTTGCTGACAAAGGTGTAGTAATAAATGTTTCAGACGAAGCGTTAGATTATCTAGTAGACAAAGGCTTTAATCCTAAAATGGGTGCAAGACCTTTACAGCGTGTAATTGATAATGAAATTAAAAAATCTTTATCAAGAGAACTATTGTTTGGTAATCTGAAAAACGGTGGTGTATTAAATATTGATTTTAATGCAGATGAAGAAAAGTTATTGCTGGAATGCAAAGAGGATATCGAGCTTGTTAAAGTTTGAGACTACCAAGCTTTTCTATGACAAATATGTGTACAAGTTGGTTGTTCGCAATCAGCTTGCGCATATATTTAGAGACAAGAACTACGCATGGGCTAAAGAAAACTTAGATATATTACAACAAAATTTCGAAAGCGGCGTAGATCCAATAATTTTACATCGTGGTTTAAGACACGAAAGTGTTCCTGTTGTTGAGCTACAGCAAGCACAAAAGATGTTTAATGAATTTTCTAATTTTCAAGATATGAAATTGCGTGTAGAAAATCCAAGGATACAAATATATTCTAATAACTTATCATGGATGAATAAATTAAAATCAAAATTATTACATTGTTGTGAATTTTGGGAGCCTAGCACCGAAGGTATTAATTTATTAGAAGCTAATACAATTATTAGTGATACTATAAAGGACTTTCAGTACAAAGTTACATTAGGGAAGCAAACAAATAGTGAATTTACTAATTGGGTTGACAGTAATACTGATAAAATAAAGATAGGTAGGGTCACTTACAACGAAATAAAAAATAATGGTTATACTAAAGGATTGTACTTTTATGTACGAGATGAGAAAATACTTAACCTAGTAAACTTAATTATAGGCGGCAGTCCTCAACGTACTGATAAAATTGTTTATCGGAAAAAAACTGATAAATAATAGTATGACAACTAATAGTGAAACAATTTTAACAGCAAATACACACCCAGGAGACAGTACAATTGAGACTGTCACAGGTGATAAATTCAAAGGGGACGGGTACTACGGACGTAGTGACGGCTTACATACCATACAAATTAATCTGTCAGGATTTTTAGGTGATGTCCAACTACAAGGAACACTTGCAGTAGATCCTACAGCAGATGACTGGTTCACTGTAAGACTAGGTTCAGGACAAACAATAGATACTACTGGTAAAATTTTTAATGCAATTACAAGTAAGTTAGAATACACTGCAAACGAAACATCTAGTAAGACATATAATTTTACAGGAAACTATGTTTGGATTAGAGCAAAGATTAGTAATTGGACTGACGGCACAGTAAATAGTATACAAATGAATCATTAAGGTGGGCAAATGGCAAAGCAGATAATTAATATTGGATCAGGCGAATTAACAGGAGACGGAGAAAGCCTCCGTTCAGCATTTGATAAAGTTAATGATAACTTTGACGAAGTATACGCAAGAGATACCTCAGATTTTGACGGCGACTATAACAGTTTAACTAATAAACCAACTATCCCAACTGATTATGGTGACCATAGTACACAAGGTTATTTGACAAGTTATACAGAAACAGATCCAATTGTTGGTGCAGTTACAGGAATAGTAAAAGCAGATGGTGCAGGGAACATAAGTGCAGCAGTAGCAGGAACAGATTATCTAACAACTGTTGCGTTTGCTGATGTAACAAGTACACCAACAACAGTAGCAGGTTACGGAATTACTGATGCATTAACAAGTGTACCAGCACAATCATTCGCAAGTTTAACAAGTAAGCCAACTACAATAGCAGGTTATGGAATCACAGATGCACTAGAATTAGGTACAAGTAGTACAACAGCACTTGCAGGTGATACAGCATTATTTGACGGAGCGTTTGCAAGTTTAACAAGTAAACCAACTACAATAGCAGGATACGGAATTACAGATGCATTGGCATTGGGTACAAGTAGTACAACAGCACTTGCAGGTGATACAGCATTATTTGATGGAGCGTTTACTTCACTTACAAGTAAACCAACTACGATAGCAGGTTATGGAATTACTGATGCACTAGCATTAGGTACAAGTAGTACAACTGCTCTTGCAGGTGATACAGCATTGTTTAGTGGCGACTATGATGACTTATCAAACAAGCCTACAATTCCTACAGCATATACTGATAGTGATGTTGACACACATTTAAACACAGGCTCAGCAGGAACAAACGAAGTATTAAGTTGGACTGGTTCAGACTATGATTGGGTAGCATCAGGTGGTTCAGGTCTACAAAGCAGAAGCCTAAGAACAAACCAAACTACAAGTTTAGCAGATGGCGCTGAAGAAGACTTAGACATCACAGGATTTAAATCATACGCACTACTGTTTATAACAACAGACCGAGCAGCTCGTGTAAGATTGTATGTGACTGCCGCAACAAGAACAGCAGATGCTTCAAGAGCAGAAGGCGTTGATCCTACATCAGACGCAGGACTTATTGCAGAAGTTATCACAACTGGTGCAGGAACAGTTATTATAAGCCCGGGTGCTTATGGATTCAACTTAGAAAGTAGTACAACAACAAATATACCGTGTAGGGTTACAAACAAAAGCGGTAGCACAAGCACAGTCCAGGTAACTCTAGGCGTATTACAACTGGAGGCGTAATATGGAACTTTTCCAAGTTACACTAAAGCATGGTGAAGACATTACTGCTTTCTATGAGGATATGGAAACACCAGGCGGTGCTATAACTATTCCAGATAGAAAAGTAGAGTGTGGAGAAAGACGACCAACTTCAAGAACCACAGGCTATATGCTTACCTTAGAAGAAGCACAAGAAGTAAGTTATG
>Ga0233432_10000181_pt1 | contig 58597 bp, 52 predicted proteins | sample SI_122_August201_6_FD_179870 | JGI IMG/M metagenome (GOLD analysis project Ga0233432, IMG submission 179870) | Seawater microbial communities from Saanich Inlet, British Columbia, Canada - SI_122_August2016_10_MG | ecosystem: Environmental > Aquatic > Marine > Inlet | place: Canada: British... | reverse complement strand
ACTAGGAATCTGTAACAAGATAACGCTTGAGTCATCATGTCTTGATAATGTCGAACAGATCGAAAAGCTTATTGATGACTATAAGCCAGCAATGATTTTCCATTTGGCCGGACAGTCTTCCCCTCGGCTCTCTTTTGGTCTGGAAAAAGAGACGTTTGAAAGTATTGCGGGATCAACTCAGCGACTGCTCGAAGCCTTGCAGAAAGCGACAACGCCCTCACGACTCTTTGTTGCTGGAAGTTGTGAAATGTTTGGTAGTTCACATCAACAACCCGTTACCTGTACGTCTCGATGTAATCCGTCAAACCCGTATGCTGTCGCAAAAGAATTGGCTTTTCGGACCGTTCGAGACTTTCGTGATCGGCATGGTTTATTTGCATGCACAGGTGTTCTTTTTAATCACGAAAGTCCTCTCCGCCCAAAACATTTTGTCACACAGAAAATTATTGCCGGAGCTTGCTCTATTGCATGTGGTCAACAAAAAGATCTTCACCTTGGTAATCTCTCAATCGAACGAGATTGGGGATGGGCACCTGAATATGTTGTTGCCATGAATAAAATGCTGGCCCGAGAACAGCCTGAGGACTTTTTACTTGCTACAGGAACACGAACACCGCTGCATACATTTGTTTCCAAAACTTTTGAAGCAGTTGGTCTCTCCTGGCAAGACTATGTTTTTTATGACAAACAGTTTGTGCGATCGAATGATGGCTGTCATCCGCCTGCATCGGTACACGAAACAACTGAAAATCTTGGTTGGACAGCTGCTGTTCAGATTCCTGAACTCATACAAAATATGATATGTGCTCACCAAAAAAGAGTTGATCAAACTCATTTAACGTCTTGATGTTCTTGATTCTTTTTTAAAACAGTTTCATGAGACAGATTCTCAAGCCCACCGTATGCTTCTCCGCAGATTCGCTGCATGAGCGTATTCGATCGAAGATAAAGCGTTAGGCCATGCTCCCGACCAATAATGTTCCGTGCATCTATGGCTGAATATCTGATCTCAGAGGGCATCCATCTTCGAGGCATACCTGTGCAGCCAAGTGCATCAACTTTTGTACGCGTATCAAGCAGATGGAAAAATCGCAGAGCATCATCTCGAGAATTTATTGTGAGTGACACACGATCTACACACGCAAGAGTTTTGCGATATTTCCCGCACGGGGAAAATGCGTCACAACGCACTGCTGGTGCTACGAAAATAAGTCTTGTATCTCCTGGGCGATGCTGCCATGGACTCACTGGATAGCCTGCATTTTCTGCTGCAACACGATCCTCAAGTGCCTCCAATGTGATAAGTGCGCCAAAGCTATAACCAATAAATACTACAGGACGTTCTGGTGATATTTGACCGAGTAACCAGGCTAAATAATGACCTTCCGTAAAACATCGACGATACTTCGAGCGACCGTCTTTCAGCAGACATCCATCTTGCTGACTTGGCCAAGAATAAATCATGAACTGTGTGTCTACACTCTGAGAGGCAAGGGCGTTACAGCGTCTCGAAAGTTGAATTCCCTGCTTTTTTGCCGAATACGGGTCATAACGATTCCCGTGTAAGAAAATAATCAGGGGTCCTTTCCCTCCCAACAAAGTTCCAAGATCATCGGACAACCATCTACAGGATGTTGGCTCATACCGCTGTACGGATGGGTTCACCACTGTTGGAACCTTACAAATCCCTGGCAGATGTCTTGTGCTAAAAACCCAGATTTCTGGGTCAGCACATGTTTGACTCACGGCTGCACAAGCAGTATCAGAAATTGCGAGACCAGCGACACATCCGAAGACCACCATGAGGCCGGATAATCTGCATAATCGGTGTAAGATTGTTTTTTGTAATTGAATTCTTTTAAGAAGCATTGAACCAAAATCCACTCGAAGGATGTCTCAAAACCAGCTTAATCATCGATAAAAAGATAGTTTGTTAAACAATGCGGTTTTCGTAAACATTAACGATCACCCTCAACACTAGCATGGAAAATTGGTGCGGTGAAAAAAAGATAACGTCACGTCAAGAAAGCGTGGGGTAGTGTTCTTTCGTGAGGTTGGTTCATTGCATCTGCTGTTTAGTTGCACACCAGTCACATGAGGCCCTTGTGGCTTTCAATTTGATTCTCCGGGAGACTCCCCATGACGCGTTTTATATGTCTGCTGACTGCGATTGGCTGCTTGGTCATTTTGCCAGGCTGTAGTAGTTGCTGTGGGAACAGTTGCCGAAGACCTTCATTTCTTGAATTTCGGAATACAAGCAAAGGGCTTTATCAAAACGGCTGCAACACACCATGTAGTACACCATGTGAACCTTGCGGAGCCGCTCCTCGTGGTTGTGAGCCATGCGGAAACTCGTCGCCATGCTGTGAGGGTGGTATCGAAAGCGGTACCATGGTCCCAACGATGAGCCCAACACCTGTCATGAGTGACCCTGGGACTTTTTCCTGACGCATTATTCAAGTGACTTCCAGCTCCATTCGACGATGTACCGCTCTTGCCGGCCACGCGTCAGGTATTGCGACACAATGGGTGTTCGCTCCTGATACGAGCGGTTCATCGTCGTGTGGAGCTGTCTTTGAGTCAATTTCTTTGAACCGATTCATTTTTATCGGTCTTCACAGCTATACTCATTGTCATGTTTGACAATCTCTCCAATTCGCTGACTTCTGCCATCAACTCGCTTCGTGGTAGAGGAAAGCTCACTGAATCCAATATGCGCGAGGGTCTCGGTGACGTTCGAACAGCGCTTCTTGAGGCAGATGTCGCCTACGACGTTGTCGAAGAATTTCTTGATCGTGTTTCTGCGGATGCAATCGGTGCCAAGGTGCTCGATGCTCTTGATCCAGCCCAACAACTCATTGGTGTAGTACATCGTGAACTAGTTAACCTGATGGGGCCCGTCAACCATGAGATCCCTTTTCGATCAGATGACACCACTATTCTCATGCTGTGTGGTCTTCAGGGATCTGGAAAAACTACGACATGTGGCAAACTTGCTCGTCGCTTAAAAGAACAAGGACGAGGCGTAATGCTTGTTGCAGCTGACCTGCAGCGACCTGCAGCCATTGAGCAACTTTCAGTACTCGGCGATCAACTCGGCATACCAGTACACACACCTCAGGACTTGTCTGATCCTGTTGCCGTTTGTAACGCTGGTGTAAAAAAAGCAAAAAAAGACGGTACCGATGTCGTTATTCTTGACACGGCTGGCCGACTTTCTATTGATGAGGAGTTGATGGCCGAGTTATCACGAATCGACCGAACAGTTTCACCAGATCAAGTGTTTTTAGTTGTGGACGCAATGACCGGACAAGATGCGGTTTCAAGCGCCAAAGCTTTTAATGAGGCATTGGAAATTGATGGCGTCATCATGACCAAGCTTGATGGTGACGCACGGGGTGGCGCCGCGCTCTCAGTAAAAAGTGTCACGGGCGTGCCAATAAAGTTCATGGGTACAGGCGAGGGAGTTGATGCCCTCGAAGAGTTTCACCCTGACCGACTGGCCGGTCGAATCCTTGGCATGGGTGACGTCGTAAGTCTTGTTGAAGAAGCTCAGCGAAAATTCGACCAAGATGAGATGCAGCGACAAGAAGATCGCCTCAAATCCGGTGAATTTACACTTGAAGATTTCAAAAAGATGATGCTCCAGACTCGGCGACTGGGCCCACTTGGCAAAGTGATTGGTATGATTCCCGGCATGGGGGGAATGCAGGACATGTTGGCGGGTGCCGACCTTGAAAAAGACGTTAATCGTCTGTTTGGCATCATCGACTCCATGACGCCCGAAGAGAAACGGAATCCCTCACGCGTTGTCGACCAAACACGCAGGAGACGGATTGCAGCCGGAGCCGGAGTCCAGCCCCAAGAAGTGAATGACCTCGTCAAACAATTCGATGGAATGGCTTCAATGATGAAAGGGATGGCGGGCCTCGGCATGAAGGATCGAATGCGCGAGGTACAGAAAATGCAGTCTGCAATGGGTGATCCGTCAGGCAGACTTGGGCGACCGAAAGGTGATACCGGCAAGCGATTAACGGCAGAACAACGGCGAAAACTCAAAAAACAGCGGGAAAAAGAGGCTCGTCGCCGCAAACGAGAAACTCGTGGGTAATTTTCCGAACGTATCAGGGTTTTTTGGATTTCCGTCATTATTCACGCCGTAATGCGAAAAAAGTCCATTACACCTTTTTTACAACCCGTTGTGGTGTACCTTAGAAGGCTCGTCGCGTCTGCGACTGCTCACATTCGGACATCACCATTCGTTGATTAGCGTATGTGAAATCGAGTACCAACCAACTCAGAATTTGGAGCATTGAAACCGTGGCAGTGGTAATTCGTATGAAACGAATGGGACGGACTCACCGTCCTTTCTATAGAATTTGTGCAACCGACCGACGGACTCCCCGTGATGGTCGAGTTATTGAAGAACTTGGCAGCTACGATCCTAGTGTCCCAGATACCAATGCCCGTTGTACGCTCAAGGCAGAGAGAATCGATTACTGGCTTAGCGTTGGAGCACAACCAAGTGACAAGGTACGTGTGCTTATTAAAAAGTTTGGAACCAATGGCACTCACCTAAAAGACATGGAAAATGCTCGGTCTCGATTATCGATGCCGCGGATTGTACCCGAGGCGGGTGAGCCGGTAATAGCTCCAAAAGAAGAAGAGCCAGCAGCAGACTCTAGTCCATCAACTGAGTCTGTAAGTGACACCCCTTCGAGTGAAACATCCACTGATACGGTGACAGAAAATACAGTGAATGCTGATTCTCCAGAGTCACCTGCTAGTGAGCCCGTGGCAGCGGAAGCACTGGCGGACACTACATCTTCAGATAGTAAAGAAAAAACTGAAGAGTCCACAGAGTGAGGTATATGCGGAACGTACTATGCGGATCGATGTCGTCACGCTATTCCCTGAAATGTTTCAGAGCTTTCTGGACGGAAGCCTCTTAGGTACTGCGCAGAAGGCTGGGTTGCTTGACATCCGCCTTAGCAATATTCGAGATTTTGCAATTGGTACTCATCGGCAGGTTGATGATCGTCCCTATGGAGGGGGCCCCGGCATGCTGCTTATGCCTGGTCCAGTAGTTGAGTGCGTTGAGTCGCTTTTCAATGAAAAAGATTGCTCTGAAACGTCTGATCACTTGACGAGCATTGCAATGCTCACGCCGTCTGGCAAACCACTCACTCAACAGATTGTTGAAGAATTTGCTACGCGACGGCGTATTATTTTGCTCTGTGGGCGGTATGAGGGCTTTGATCAACGCATTTGTGACACCCTCAAGCCGGAGCTCATTTCAGTCGGAAACTATGTCCTTTCGGGTGGTGAAGTGGCTGCTATGGTGATTATCGACGCTGTTGCTAGGCTAATACCTGGTGTGCTCGGTGATTCACTCAGTGCTGTGGATGATTCGTTCTCCGGAACGGACCGCCTTATTGAAGGTCCACAATATACGCGTCCACGCGAATTTCGTGGTCTTCAAGTACCTGATATTTTATTATCAGGTGACCACCAACGCATCGCTGATTGGCGTAAAACGCAAGCCGTCAATGCAACACAAAAACAAACACATTACTGCCAAGACAATTAACGTACATTAGCCCAAAGCATTTCCAGGAGATCTAAAATGAGTCAGCAAATCCTTGATCATGTCGAGTCAAAGAGCCTCAAAACAGAAGCGGATCCATTTGAAATTGGTGATACAGTGGATGTTCACAACCGTATTCTTGAAGGCAATAAAGAGCGAACTCAGATTTTCAATGGAGTTGTCATTGCACGCAACGGTTCAGGTAGTCGCGAAATGTTTACTGTCCGCCGAATCGTTTCTGGTGAGGGTGTGGAACGAAAATTTCCAGTTCACTCTCCCAAAATAGCAAAAATCATTGTGAAACGTTCTGGCGTCACACGACGAGCAAAATTGTACTACTTGCGAGATCGAGTTGGGAAAGCTGTACGTCTCCGTGAGCGTCGTACCGACGTTCCTGCAAACTCATGACGCCAAGATATTGAAACTTGCTTAGAGGTCCTAAGTGGACGCTCGAAAACAAATTGGCTTACAGGGTGAAAAAGAAGCTGCCAGTTTTCTTCGCCAACGTGGGTACAAAATTATTGATCACCGTGCACGCATTCTAAACGGTGATATTGATATTATCGCTCTTGATAATCGTACAGTCGTCTTCGTGGAAGTTCGTTCTAGAACAAGCACCAAGCACGGGCACCCCGTTGAAACAATTGATTCACGAAAGAAACGCCGAATCATAATCTTGGCAAACGCGTATATAAAGCAACATAAGTTGAAGAATTGTTCTTATCGAATAGATGTCGTTACTGTTCTCTTCGTAAAGTCTGACTCACGTCAAAAAACTTGGTGGTTGTGGCGATTCAAAAAACGGCCACTTATTGAGCATTTTCAGAACGCTTTCGACAGCAACGCCTAAATCTTCTTTGCAGTCGGAAGAAGATCTTGTATTTCTTCTGCTGCGGTAAACAGCCGAAACTTATCGTCTGGTACAGCTTGTGATAGCAGCTTGAAACTTGACTCTAGCTTTTGTTTCGATCTTCTGCTCGACACCCGACGAATCGCAATACCTGCTATCTGAGCTGCGCGATACTGGGCTACTTTTGCATAGACCTCGGGGTCTCGCTCTCCAGAATCACCAACCAGTATAAATTTTCGATTTGGGAAATGATCTAGTATTTCATGAATTACATCTTGCTTTGATTTTTTTGACGAACGCATTCTACCAAGTGGAGTTGAGTCTTTAAGGCGGAAAAGCTTTAGATGCATCGATCCGTCTGGTAATCCTGAGTTTGAAAAGAACTCACTAAGCGGTCTTGTCAGTTGCCAAGGGCTTGCTGAGACATAGTGAAATACAACTCCAGACATTGACCACAGTTTGTAAAGATTTACCATGTCTGGAACTGCAACAAATTCTCGTAAAAGAGTGTTGGCTAAAAGTTCTCGTCGATCTGCTACATTTGTGAGTTTAACCGTATCGTCGATATCGGAAATTACTGAGATTCCGTTGGGATCAACCAGTTGAATATAGCCGTTTGCCTTCGCAGGCCTGAACTCGCCATCTCCATCCACAGATTCGAAATAGAGTTTTGGGCCGTACGGTGTCTGAACTGAGTTTTCCAATACCGTGTGTACATCTAAGTTGAAGCTCATTTCGAAGTGGCCAGTCCGATTGGAAACACCAACATCAATGACTTTTGATCCGACCTTAATTTGAACAGACTGCCCTGCAATACGCTGAAGCAAAAATGCCTCGGATCGGGCCTGAAAAACTGGTGAGAGAAATTGCTCCTCGTTCATTTTTAAAAGTCTTTTTACCACCGCGTACGCTACCGTTCGCCTACGGCTAGCTGCTGGCAATGGACGGGTCACCATACCGTGTATGCGTGCCCGCCAGACGCCTGTGGTCTCAATCCACTGGGCATAGGTTGGGAAGAAGGTGATCATGGTTACCTGAAAACCGGGGCCAACGAGCGACGGAATACTGAGTCAAACCTTGCAATAGCCGCTCCGTACATTCTAATACGATTTCAGCCGCGGCTACATGTCCCGGCAGAATGGTACGGAAAATAACGAACATTCCAATAGATTCAATGGAGACTGGTTAATGGGAGTAAAGAAGTCAGGTAAAGGGCGCCGAAAACTCGGGCAGAAGAAACGACGCATGCGGGCAAAAATTCGTCATCGAAAAGGCTAAATAATGCGGGCAGGAAAAGCATGGCCCGCGATTTAGCAAAATTTATATGTACTTTCCTTGCCCCGTCCGTGGTGTGGTGTAGTGTTGCTAGGCTTCTCAGAGATGCTGAGGGCCAGTCAATCCACAAAATGGCGGCCCTCATTGGTCCGCCTTGCCACAGGGAGTAAGGATCAATGCACAGGACGTCGTGGATCTATAAAGCTATTGCGTGTGTGCCAGTTGTGCTGGCCGCCGCAGGGTTTACTGGCTGCAAAAGCCTTTCAGAACGTTACATAAAATTCGAGGTCTGGAAGTACGAAAGATGTTTCGGTCATCTGCCTCCTGGTTTCACACCCAACGGTGCGATTCCTCCTCGAATCGCTGCACCTGCCACAATGCAACCTTGTAGTGCCCCAGGATGCCAACCATGTGCATCCGTAAACCCATGTAATACATGCGGTGGGGGAGTTCCAGTTGCTGGAAGTGGCATGATGCCTTCCACCATGATGCCTACAGCGGTCAGTTCGCCGCAGACTATTCGTGCAAGCAAACCTGTGATCATTTCAGATGAAGTTGTATTGCCTTAGTAAAAGCAATCAATCGATTCCTGTTTTGACACAGTTATAAAAATTGAAATTGTTACGCTAAGGTTTCTGATTCTGAAGGAAATGTTTTTGCTTCAACATCCTGTCGCCAAGAAGTGACAGCATCCAAAACTGTTTCTTTCGTATTAGCATAACTTCTTACAAAACGAGGAATTCGTTCTACAGAAAGTCCGATTAAATCGTGGAGGACAAGAACCTGACCGTCACAGCTTGGGCCAGCACCAATACCGATAGTAGGTATAGAAATAGCTGCTGTTATTTCAGCTGCTATCTCGGAAGGAACACATTCCAGCACAACACCACATGCTCCTGCTGACGCTGCTGCTGTAGCGTCAGCAAGAAGTTGATCTCTGTCTCTCTGAATTCGATATCCTCCGAGTTGATGCACCGCCTGCGGCCTAAGGCCAACATGTGCCATCACTGGAATACCAGCGTCAACAATTCCGGCTATGACATCTCGTTGACCCGATGTCCCTTCCAACTTGATCGCTTGGCAGCCCGTTTCCTGCAGAATTCTAGCAGCTGATTCAATTGCTTTATCTATACCCAAATGCTGCAAAGGAAATGGCAAATCAACAAACACAATTGCACGTTGAACTGCCCGTGAGACAATTTCTCCATGATAAATCATCTGTTCAATTGTCGCGGAAAGAGTTGTTGGCTTACCTGCTATCACCATCGCAAGACTATCTCCGACGAGAACACAGTCAACGCCAGCTGAATCTACAAGACACCCCGACCACCAATCGTAAGCAGTGACCATACTGATTGGTCGATCATCTTGCTTGGCTTGCACTAAGTCATGAATCGTAAGAGAACGGGGTCTCTTATTCTGATCTTGCATAGAATTAAAGATCCAAAAAGTGTAAACGGGTGTCTATTTCACTGAAATTTTCTCTCGCGTATTGAACAAAGTATTCAAATATCACTCAAGAAATCCTCAATGTCATCATCTGATAAACTTTTAGAAGATTCCTGAGCGCCGCTCTTGCCCTGACGCAAATCATCATTCTCAACATCAAGCTCTTCACCTGCATCTAAAAAGAGATCATCGTCTATTGATTCCACCTCAAGCAGTTTGTCGTCACTTGAATCTATATCTGCTTCAGCAAATGCTTCAACTGTTTCTCCTTCTGGTTCAGCTTCTAGAAAATCAATTGCTTCCTCAAATGAGTCCTCTATCGCTTTTTTAAGACCATCGGTTGTTGCTGCATACTGGACTCGAAAAGCAAGCTCGCCTAATTTAATCACGCTTCCAGAAGGGACAGGAACTTTTGTTTTACTTGGCAACATTGTGCCCTTTACCATTGTTCCATTCGTTGAACCGAGGTCACGGACAAAGACGGACCCTTTCGACTCAAGAAGTTCGCAATGACAACGACTGATTTGTCCATGAGGAATTCGAAATGACGCCCGCTGTCCTCGCCCAATCACAACGGGTAAGTCCACATCGTAAATCTGAGACTTTTTCCCTCTGGACTTCGCTGTTTTAAACACCAGTTGCAACTTCATTTGACAATCCGAAGTGGGGCCCAAACGGGATCAGAATTTAACAAGATATGTGGGGTTTCGATGGTTACTGAGGTTTAATGGTAGCGACAACTGCAGGAGTTTCCTCGGAAGAGGTGCCAAAACACTTTAATTATCCCTTCTGAGCTCAATTTTCCAAATGCCTCCGCTGAGTTTTAAGAATGTCCAGAAATCACGTGAAGATCGTAAGGTATGACCTTGCGACAGGCCCTCAATATCCTATAATCACGGGGTTTTCAGGAGTTAGTGGTCCTCATTGATACCACGGATTTCCGAAAACAACAGCATGCGGGTGTAGCTCAGTTGGTAGAGCACCACGTTGCCAACGTGGTTGTCGTGGGTTCGAATCCCATCACCCGCTCTCCTTTGTATTGTCATTGTGAGTTCCAGTGAACTCCCAAAAGCTTGCTCGGTGCTGCATTCAGTATCTTCACAAGCGCCAATAAAGTATTTTTCTCCCACACTATTTTTCACAGGACAACGATGTCAGACGATTCAACAGGCCTTGACGAACCACAGATACTCAAAATCGATGTCACTGTAGAAGAAACTTCGACGTGTCAAAGAAAAGTAAAAGTTTCTATCACTCGAGAAGAAATTGATCGGTACTACGAGGAAGCCGTTGGTGACCTCATGCCGACTGCACTGTTACCTGGATTTCGTCCCGGAAGAGCGCCTCGTAAACTAGTGGGTAGTAAATTCAAGTCAGAATTGAATGATCAAATCCGCTCCAAATTACTGAACGACGCACTCGCCCGCGTCAACGAACAAGAAAATCTCGCACCGATCAGCGAACCTGATCTTGATGTCGCTGCTGTTATCTTGCCAGATGACGGGCCAATGACTTTTGAATTCTCAATCGAAGTTCGCCCAGAATTCGAAATGCCAGAATGGAAAGGCCTTTCTATTGAAAGGCCAATGCGTGAAATTTCAGATGCTGACGTCGAAGAAGCAGAAGCAAATCTACTGCGAGAGCGGGGGCGACTAGTTCCAGCAAAAGGTTCACCGAAAACAGGGGATCTTATCGTTGCGAATTTAAAATGCACCGATGGCGATAATAATGTGTTATCTCATGCAGAGGAAATGGAAATCGTCGTCAGGCCAAAACTTTCTCTTGCTGATGCAGAACTCGAAGCCTTTGACAAACTCGTCTCAAACTTGAGTCCGGGACAGACTGTTACGGCTGAAGTATCTATTTCAGAAGAAGCTGCTGTCGATGAACTTCGTGGGAAAAAAGCTACGCTAGCGATTGAACTTCTTGATGTGAAACGGTTTGAAATGCCAGAAATCACTCCCTCACTACTCACGGATTTAGGTGATTTCAAATCATCCGAAGATCTTCGTGAAGCAATTCGAAAGCAGCTTCAAAACCAGCTTGAATGGCACCAAAGAAAACAGGTTCGGCAACAGGTTTCGGCTTCACTAACAGCTTCTGCGAGTTGGGACCTTCCTCCTGAATTATTGCGTCGTCAAAGCCAACGTGAACTTGAACGGTCAATTTTAGAATTACGCCGTAGCGGATTCGATGATGACTCAATTCGTCGATACGTAAATGAACTTCGGCAATCGGTTATGGCTAGTACCGCACGATCACTTAAAGAGCATTTCATTCTAGAAAAAATTGCAGAAGCTGAAAATGTCTCTGACTCGGCAACTGACTATGATGAAGAGATTAAAGCTATAGCATCCCAGTCAGGTGAATCGCCTCGACGTGTTCGTGCAAGCCTCGAACGAAAAGGCCTCATGGATGTGCTACGTAATCAAATTATTGAACGAAAAACGATTGATTTAGTAACATCGCAGGCAAAATTTAAGGATACACCTTTTGAATTTCCTAAACCTGACTCTGAGGCCATAGATCACGCCGTTTGTGGTGTCGCGGCTGGTGAAGATGAAATTCCAACCACGCCGGTTGCCCGTGAAGATACTCCTTCATGATTGCTTCACTTTATTTTTCTTGATCCACTTATTATACGCACTTCTGAAAGTTGCTCATGCCTGTCCCAAGGTTTCCCCTACCATCATTCACTGCCCCAATTAATCCAAGTGCTGCCAGTGCACATCGAGACTATCAACGACAGCGGCAGATGACGCTTGGCGACCTCCTACTGGAAAATAGAATCATTCTTTTGCAGGGAGAAATTTATGACGGAAACGCAAATGAACTTGTCATGAAATTACTCTATCTACAGAGTGAAAACCGTCGCAAAGATATTCATTTTTATATCAATTCGCCTGGCGGTAGTGTGACGGCAACAATGGCAATTTACGACACAATGCAAATTCTTTCCTGTCCTGTAGCTACGTACTGCGTCGGGCTTGCAGCGAGTGGAGGTGCGGTGCTTCTCGCTGGAGGAGCAGTGGGCAAGCGATTCTCCTTACCTCATGCCAAGGTAATGATTCACCAACCCTACGGCCAGGTTGGTGGGCAGGTAAGTGACATTGAGATTCAGGCTGACGAAATTATTAAAACACGTGCAGTATTGAATGAAATTCTTGCATCTCATACCGGACAGCCAATTGAACGAATCGCACAAGATACAGACCGAGATAGGTATCTCACGGCAACGGAGGCCAAAGACTATGGTCTCGTCGATGACATTCTCACTAAACCCCCTGTAGAAGAAGACAAAGACATTGACTGAGTATCTTTTCTTCTCTTTATCTTTTCCTGAATAACCGGAATCATTTAAATGCCCCTGATCCCTTATGTTGTTGAAAAAAGTGGCCGCGAAGAGCGGGCAATGGACATTTACAGCCGGTTGCTAAAGGACCGAATTATCTTCCTTGGCTCTCAGGTGAATGATGAGATGGCAAATGCCATTGTCGCCCAGATGCTCTTTCTTCAGACTGATGATCCAAAGAGTGACATTCATCTCTACATTAATTCGCCAGGAGGCAGCGTTACTGCAGGACTCGCAATCTACGACACGATGCAATTCGTAAGTTGTGATGTTGCCACATATTGCATTGGACAAGCCGCATCCATGGGCGCTCTGCTCCTGACTGCTGGAACGACTGGGAAAAGACGAGCTCTACCAAACGCTCGAATCATGATTCATCAACCACTCGCCGGCATGGAAGGCACCGCAGAAGAGATCATGATTCATGCGAATGAATTTCGAAATATTAAGAGTAAATTGAATAAAATTTTGCTGAAACATACTGGACAACCGCTCGAAAAAATTGAAGCAGATACTGATCGTGATCGATTTATGTCTGCCGATGAAGCATGTGAATATCATCTTATCGATGAGGTAATCGAACAAATTCCCACGGGCTAATTGCCTGCAACGAAACGTGGGGCGCAAGGAGGCGCGTCATGAAAAAAACCTTTTTTCAGTGGGTAGCACAAGGACTGTGCTGTGTACTATTAATCATTTGCCTGCCGTTATGTATCAGCGGCTGCAAAAGTGATGTACACCATCAACTCTTAGAGCGAGAATTACGGCTCCAAGAAGATCAAATCTATTGCCTCCAAGATAAGTTACAAACGCAGTGCTATGAACTAGACACACTGGAGGATGAAAATACATCACTGCGAAAACAACTCGGAATCGTTGACACTTCTTCACCCTCAATGAAAAAGGTGTCGTCTCCGACACCAGCACAACCACTCCTTGTACCTCCGCAAGTGGATGTACCTAGTTTTAGTGGTGGAAAGAGCTCAGATAGCACTGGTCCCGTTTTTGGAACAAATCCACAATCAACTTCTGATAGCCAGACTAACTCGAATAGTCTCCCTAGTCCCACTAGTGAAATGACGCCTCCTTCACTTGAAGGTGTTCCACCCTTACCGCAGGATTCCAGTAAAAAAGGTGCTAGTCGGCCAGTTCGCCAACTTTCTTTCGCTGAGAGCGTTGGTCACCAGTCAAATCTCACTCATCTAGTCATTAACCATGAAAAGACAAAGTGTTATGACGCAAATGGTGATGGATCTCCTGAGGGGGTCACTCTCGTCATTGAACCACGTGATGCTGATGAACGTCTGGTTACGACGGCTGGTGACATTTTCATCGCTGCCTATGAACCGACAGCAACAGCCCAGCAGGCTGATTTAGGACGTAAGTTTGCGGTATGGACAATCCCAGCAGCCAGAGCACACCAGCACTTTAGGCGTACATCAAGGGCACGTGGCCTTCATTTCGTGCTCCCATGGCCAACTGAAGCACCAGTCATGACTCCGATACGAGTTGAGGTACAACTGACGCAATTCGATGGCACGACGGTTCAGACCGAGGCTATTGCCAAACTTGAGTCTGCATCACACCAGCCCCAATAAAAACGACCGGCCACATTTAATATGACCGGTCGCTCTTTATGTTCTATATCACCTGAGATTCGTGAATCACAGCCCCTTTGATTCAAGGAACCGAAGCAGGTCAGCAATACGATTCGAATAACCCCACTCGTTGTCATACCAACTCACAACCTTAACGAGATTTCCGAGGCCAATAGTATCGACGGCAGAGAAAATAGAGCTATGTTGATCCCCCCGCAAATCTGTCGAAACTAATAGTTGCTCAGAATACCTGAGTATGCCCTTCAGTGGACCTTCTGCAGCTGTTTTCATGGCAGCATTGATTGCTTCCGGTGATGCCTCTTTATTGAGGGTTGCGGTAAAGTCAACAACACTCACCGTTGGGACCGGTACTCGAAAAGCCATGCCAGTAAACTTACCTTGCAATTCAGGTATCACGAGGCCGACTGCCTTTGCAGCTCCTGTGCCGGCTGGAACGATGTTGAGCGCCGCAGCCCTTGCGTCCCGAAGATTCCCAGCAGCTGTGTCAACAGTTTTCTGAGAATTTGTGTAGGCATGAACAGTCGTGAGCAAGCCCTTATCAATACCAAACGTCTCATGAAGTACTTTTGCTACCGGCGCAAGTCCATTCGTGGTACAGGATGCATTCGATATAACATGATGCTTTGATGGATCATACATGCCATCGTTCACACCGAGCACAATTGTGAGATCTTCATTTTTTGCCGGTGCTGAAATAACTACTTTTTTCACACTATCTCGCTTATGAGCAATCGCCTTGGTGGCATCTGTGAAAAATCCGGTGCTCTCAACAACAATATCAACCTTTTCAGATCCCCATGGAATTGCTCCGGGGTCACGCTCTGCAAACACCTTAATAGTCCGACCATCCACAACGAGGTCATTCCCATCAGTTGCTACAGTTCCCTTGAATGGGCCATAATTTGAATCGAACTCCAAAAGATGGGCGTTCGTCTTGGCGTCTGTCAGGTCATTAAGGGCAACGACCTGCACTTCACCATCGAGGCCGAATTTTTCATGAATTGCTCGAAATGTAAGACGTCCGATACGACCAAAACCATTAATGCCAACACGAATGGACACGGCAAAACTCCTTTAACGAGTTATCAGAACGGCAGGTTTTAAAGTGCCTTCGGACACGACCACCGGGAACTTTCTCCGGCAAAACTATACACGCGCACCAAGTCCCACTCAATCACCCACAGGTTTTGTCGCACCATGACACAAATCAAAAGTCTCTACCAACAAATTCTTGTGAAATTGACGTGTTCGTCTATCCTGTCTTCCACGAGTTCCCAGAACAGGTACTTATTAGAAGAATAGTTTCCAAGAAAAATTCCTTTTGACATCCCATCATCTCCCGGTGATTCTTTGGTCATGAAACACACCCCGTCAATTCGCCAAAATACAGATGACTCGCCTGTTGTCCTTGAACTGCAAGACGTCAAGAAGTCTTTCTTTGTACCGGGAGGCGATCCTCTTCTCATTCTTGATATACCTTTTTTCCAAATCGATGCAGGTGAACTCGTCGCACTTGAAGGCCAAAGTGGCTCTGGTAAATCAACGCTTCTAAATGTCGTGTCGGGGATTTCACGTCCTGACAGCGGTCACGTTTTGATCAGTGGACTCGACATCGTCAAACTCGCAGAACCACAACGTGATCGGCTGCGAGCTGATCGAGTTGGTCTCATTTTTCAACAATTTAATTTGCTGCCAGGATTCACTGCTCTCGAAAATGTGCTCGTTGCGATGAGCTTTGGATCAGCTGTTGCTGACAAAGGTCGTGCAGAATCACTCCTTGAATCAGTTGGTCTCGCTGACCGACTCCACCATAAGCCGGCTGCCTTGAGTATCGGTCAACAGCAACGGGTTGCAGTCGCTCGAGCACTGGCCAACCGGCCGCGTGTACTTCTTGCCGATGAACCAACTGCAAGCATTGATCCTGCTCATCAACAACAGGTGATTGATCTCTTACAGACGACATGCCAAGAAGAACAAGTTGCTCTTCTTGTTGTCACGCATGCCCCCGAGGTTGCCGAACAGTTTCCAATACGGCATCGCTTGGAAGACTTCAATCAGGCTGTGGCCGTTCATCCAACAACAAATGAGGTGTGTTGATGAGTCTGCTTGGCATCGCTTGGCGTAATATTAGACAACGGACTTTTACCAGTGGTCTCACTGCATTGTCGATGGCGCTCGGCGTTGCACTTGTTGTGGCGACCTTGGTAACAGGGGGCATTGTCAAACAAGCCTTCGAGTCCGGTGCTGGCTTGGGGTACAATATGATCGTTGGGGCAAAAGGCAGCCCTCTTCAGCTTGTGCTCAATAGTGTGTACTTCATCAGTAAGCCAATCGAAAACATTTCATGGGCAACGTACTCAAAATTTTTACCAGCCAGTGAACGTCCCGACAACGCGGATGGGATTTGGGCAGCGAGTACTCAAACTGCTGTTCCTATCTGTATGGGTGATTACTATCGAGGTCACCGAGTGATTGGTACAAATGCTACCTATTTTGATCGACTGAGTCGTGGAAATGGCCAACGGTTTGAGTTTTCAGCAGGAGCTAACTTTCAGGACAAAGATCTTTACAGTGCTGTTATAGGAAGCCAGGTTGCACATACACTCAATCTTCGAGTCAACGATAAAATTGCACCAACACATGGTGCTGATGATGGCAAAGTACATGATCCATTTCAGATTGTTGGAATTCTTGCCAGAACAGATACTCCCATCGATCGTGGTGTCTTTGTCAATATGGAAGGATTTTATCTTCAGGATGGACATGCCAAGCCAATTGATTCCACCGATGGTACGCAGGAACCTCAAGTAACTGAGGACACATTTGCGGGTGAAGGACTTCTTCCATTCAATCAACGAGAAGTGACCGCTATTTTGCTTGAAACAGCTGCCCTCCCTGGTCTTCCAGCAGAGCTGACAGCAATGGGTCTCAGGAATGCAATTAACGAGGGACGTGATGCGCAAGCTGCACTACCAATTGCTGAAATTCGAGTGCTCCTTGATCTTTTTGTTACACCTCTTGAATTGCTACTACTGTTAGTGACCACTCTTGTCGTTATTGTATCTGCTATTGGTATTCTTGTGAGTATGGTTGGTTCGTCTCTTGAACGAAGCCGAGACGTGGCGATCATGAGAGCGCTCGGGGCTCGTCGAAGCGTTGTCTTGGCAACTGTACTCATTGAAGCAATCCTCCTCGCCGTTGGTGGAGGAACCATCGGGTGGCTCCTCGGGCACGGTACAGTTGGACTCATTGGGCCATGGATAGCAACAAATGCCGGTGTTGCTGCAGGTTTTTTCTCGTACACAACGACTGAAATACTCCTTGTACCCTTCCTCATTGTACTTGCAATTCTAGCTGCATTACTCCCAGCTGTAGCTGCTTACCGAACCGATGTCTCCCGATGGCTCGGCTAAGGCTAAAAATGCAGAAATGCTCACATTCTCATATCCTTGAGTCAGGATCGCGGTGTGTCTTATATACTAAGAACATGCAAATTCCAGCCCTCGTTCCTACTCGAATCTCCATGCTGATGCTTGCCATCAGTTCGTTGTTTGTTGTGGCTATAGGACAGTCACTTGCCTGTCCGTTCTGTGCTGCAGTCTCGCTGACTTTTGCACAGGAAATCAATCAAAGTGAAGTCACTGTTATCGCCCGCCTTGTTGAGCCTCCTCCTCCTTCTTCACTTGGACCAAATGCTGACGGACCTTTACCGCAGGCAAAATTTGAAGTTCTCGATGTCCTCAAAGGAGAAGACCTGCTCCTTTCATCTGGTTTTTTAGATAGAGAAAAACTGATTGATGCAATCATGCTCGAGGCAACTACTCCCGGAGGCCTTTACCTTGTTATGGGAATTGAGTCACCTGACTTCATCTGGTCAAATCCAATTGCCATAAACGAACGAGCTGTTGAGTATCTCAAAAAACTAGACAAACTCCCTGAATCTGGTCCTGATCGGCTTGCCTTTTTTCAACAATATCTCGAAGACAAAGATGATGTCCTTGCTCGAGATGCGTATGATGAATTTGCAATCGCACCGTACGATGATGTGCGTGGTCTTGAAACCAGAATGGACCCAACGGCTCTGCTTGATTGGATAGAGGCACCAGAGATACCTTCAAACAGGAGGCGATTATACGCCACCATGTTGGGAATCTGTGGAACACCAACTGATGCAATCAAAATTGAGAAGATTCTTCTTGGGGAAGACCTCGGTGAAAACTCATCCGACCTTCGAAGTGGTTTAGATGCATTGATTGCCTGCTATGTCGTCCTCGTTGGGCCGACAGGACTCGATCTCATTGACACGCTTTTTCTTAACCGTAGTGCCCGAGAAATTCCTTTCACCGAAACCTATGCGGCAGTGATGGCCCTTCGCTTCCTTGGGGAAGAATCAGAAACAATTCCTCGTGAACGTGTTTTAGAGTCCTTACGTTTATTACTCAATGAACCCAAACTAGCGGACCTCGTTATTGCTGACCTTGCACGCTGGCAAGATTGGTCGGTAATAAAAAAGCTCACCACCATTTATATTGACGCAACGCCAGAAAATATTTTTGTACGTGAGCCGATTGTGAATTATATGAAAGCGTGTCCGCTTCCCGAAGCGGCAAGCGCTTTAGTGAAACTTCGTGAAATAGATCCTGAGGCTGTTCGAAGAGCAGCGACTCTTGCTGGTCTTGCTGGTCTCACAACAGCCGCCGAAGACAACCCGACTGCGGATCCCCCAAAATCACCTACCCAAGTGGCTGATGTCGTTGCTGACGATGCCACCACAAATAGCGCAAGAGTCGTAAGCACGGGATCGCAGCCATTAGAAGATTCCAAAGTAATTGAGATGCCAAATCTCGCACAAAAAAACAAGCAGTCAAAACCGGCTTTGACACGGTGGTTTTTCTGGCTCGTTCTTGTTGTAATTGTAGCTTTCCTATCTCGTTATCTTCTTCAGTCAGGAAAATCGGAGGCCTCTGGCTAGAAAACACCAGTCGCGAAACAGCAGTAATGAAAAAGGGACTTTTTGATAATCCTCCAGCAGCCACAAAACGTGCGCCAGTAAATAACGAGGATCATTCATACAGAGCACTCGCTGGAACAGCAATTGCTGCCGCCACGCTCGCTTTTCTTTCACCGCTTGCTTTTATTGACTGGTGGCTTCTGGTCGTACCAGCGGTTGGGTTTTGCCTGGGTTTAGTTGCCCTAAGAGACATTTTCAAACGTCCAGATATTCTGACTGGCTCACGCCTCTCGAAGATATCAACTTCTTTTTCTTTGGTCTGTTTTATTGGAGGATTTGCCTATTTGACGTGGGTGTATGCCACGGAACTTCCTGAAGGATTCGAGAGAATTCATTTTGGATTATTAGAACCCGCTGCGGGTTTACCGGCAACGTCAATACCGGACTCGGCTCGCGCTCTTGATGAGCATAAGGTGCTCCTCAAAGGCTATATGTATCCTGGGAAAAAACAATTTGGCATTCGTCAATTTTTACTTGTGCGAGATCAAGGAGATTGTTGCTTTGGGGGTAATCCAAAAATTACTGATCGTGTTTATGTTCATCTTCGAGATGAAAAAGGTATTTCATTCAGCCCTCGTCAGAAAAAAATTGCTGGCACATTCATCGTCCGTCCAACAGCCGGTCAAGATGGTATTGAGGGTGGCATCTTATATCACCTTGAAGAAGCATTTCCTCGCTAGCTGTTTTATTACTTCCTTTGGTATCTCACTGCTTTTGGGTTGCGATCAAGAGAAGCGAGAATCGCTCTCTTTTGAAAAAAATGGTCACCAAAAGAGTCCGTCAATCGACGCACAGCGATCATGGAAGGTAGATCAAAAGGGTATTCGTGAGATATCTTTCGATGACATCGTCTTTGAAATGAATGACGACACAGCCTTTTCACAAGCTTTGCTACCAGAAGATGTCGTCTCACTCAAGGGACAGCGGATTCGGATTCGTGGTTATATTCTTCCAAGTTTTCAACAAACTGGTCTCACCCAATTCGTATTGGTCCGTGATAATATGGAATGCTGCTTTGGACCCGGAGCAGCGTTGTATGATTGTATTGTTGTAAAAATGGCTCCGGGCCAAACCGCGGATTTTTCTATTCGTCCTGTAGCCGTTACCGGCATCTTTGGGATTAGGGAGCTCAAAGGCCCAGACGGCAACCATTTAGCTGTATATGCACTCACTGGAGATGCCGTGCAATGAGCAACCTAAAAAACATCATATCCGTAATGATGTGGATGCTGCCTCAAATTGTGCTTTGGATAACGTCCTGTTGTATTTTCTTTCTTTTTTTCACTTCCTCAACGATCTTTGCTTGTCCATTTTGTGGACCTGTTAAGACACCAATTTCGCATAGCATTATGCGATCGAGTGAGGCTGCTGTTGGTGAATCAATGATGCAGGCACAGGCTGACGTACAGGGGCAACGACATCAATCTTTTTCACTTCTTTCAAAAATTATTCCTACGTCTACAGGCAGAACGTTGATGCTTTTAGATTCTTCTGTAGATGTCAAAGCTTCGGTTGAGACTTCATTTTCTGGAACTGCTTTGCTTTTTGATCTTCCAGCTGAAGGATGGGCCGCTATTCCTGCTGACGAAATGCTCATTGGCTATGTCCTCCAAGCACCACCAGTGAAGCGAAATTTCTTAAGCGATACAAATCGATTGGAGTGGTTTGCGAAATGGCTCGAACACTCCAATTCTATTATTTCAAATGATGCTTATGCCGAGTACGCACTCGCCCCATTTCAAGAAGTTCAGAACTCAGCCCGTGCCTTCGATCCGAAGTTGGTCATTGATCGTCTAACCGATCCAGCGCTTCCTCCACAACGACGAGGCTTTTACGCACTTTTGGCTGGTATACTATCTCACACATCATCGAAACAATCACAAAAAACTTGTATCAACGCACTTACTAAAGCTCTAGAGAATCAACCATCGAGTGATTTCCAGATCGGACTTGATGGAATTATAGCGGGCCTTTTTATTGCTCTTGGAGAGAAGACGCTACCGCTCTTGGAGCGTCAGAAATTATTTCAAAGTGATGCCAGCCCGATCAATCAGCGACATCTTCTTCAAGCATTACGATTTTGCTGGGAATACCCATCTGATACTATCGCTCGTAAAAAAGTCGTTTCAATAACCCGCGAACTACTCACTATACCGCACCTCTCGCGTGAAGTCATTGTTGACTTATCTCGCTATCAAGATTGGGAATCCTTTGACAGCATCGCCAAAACCTGGGATACGCTTGGTACAGAAAACCCTTTTATTCGTCCAACTATTATTGGGTATCTCTTGGCGTGCCCACTCGAAAAAAGTTCTGTAAAACTTACAGAACTCCGAAATAAAAATATAAAAACATTTGAGGAGGCTCAGCAAGCTGCCCTCATGCCGTTTCCAGCTGCAGCGCCCTAATTTTGGTGAGAACTGTATAAGGATTCGATACTATGCACGTTGTTTGAAATAGATATCGTGCATAACAACTTTTCACAGCTATTGTAGCTGTGTCTCAGCAGCAGAGTCCGGAGTCTCAAGTGCAGCTGCTGCGGGAGTGACGGGCTCTTGCCAACCGGTCGTAAAAACATTCGCTGCCTGTTGTTGTAATTGCTTTGTATCTTCTACATGTGACACCGTATCAATCGCTGAATTTTTTGTCACCTGAGATGAATTCGATAGATTCATTTGCTCCCCTGGGAAGCCAGGTGCCGCCGCTGGAAATGATGATGTGGTATTCGGCATGGGAGTCGGAAGTTCTTCAGCATCGAAATCTGGCAAGGCTGCGGGCAATTCACGAGTCGCTGGATCACGTGGAGGCATCTGCTGAGCATCGGCTGCGGCCCCAATAGCATCGAATCTCTGTGTTATAGGACCTCGGCTAAATACTCCCGGGCGTGAATGACCGTAGTCCAAATAAAGACTGGCGTCTCGCTGACGTGCTCTTCTATGGGCGTCAAAGTATGCTTTTCCTGGCCATGGTCCTTCCGAAAGAAAGACACCGTTATATTCAAGCAGTGATCCCTTCCGAAAATGGAACTGTGCGATGGAACGATTATAATCAACAAGCGACCGGAAATAGGCACTTTCCGCTTGGGCTCTTCTTCGTTGGGCGTCTAGTAATTGGTCAAATGTAGTTGTGCCAGCGTCATATGCAGCCTGTACTGCTTCAACCTGTCGTTCTGCTGCTACACGTCGGTTGAAATTTGTCTGAGCTAGAGCAAAGTTCGTGTCTATGTTTCGTATCGCTTCGACTAGTGCATGTGAAACTTCAAGCTCTTCATCCTGCAATTGAGCACGAGTCTTAGCCAGCTGAAGTTGATGATGCCGTACCGTTGCCAGCTCTCTACGAAAACCAAGTGGCATCAAAAACTGTGCGCCAGCTTGCCATTCTTGAAACTCTCCGTGAAGAAGCGTGGCATATGCATTTGTTCCTTCAAGAGGATCTGCACCATTTGCACCATATGAATTATTACCACCGAGTAAATCATTACCCATACCCAAGAATCGCCATCTCCCAACGAGATCAAGTCGAGGCAGAATAAGATTTTTTGCGGCAGTCAGTTCGAGTTCTCTTTGTTTAATCCGCCACTTCTGTCGACGGAGTTCGGCTGAACGAGACAGTGCTTCTACGAGTGATTGCTGCCAATCAAACGTCACACGAGCTGTTGTTGGCTCATCAGCAGGACGTATCAGCCGACCATCTGAGGACGAGATGCCCATCATGTATCGGAGCCTATTTTCAGCACTGAACACGGAATTGAGTGCTTGTTCGACTTCGCTGCGGAAAAAGAAATATTGCTCTCGCGCCTGAGCTTCTTTGTCTGCTTCACCACCTCGGGACTGTTCGACATAGAGTGCATGCACCCGACGCCATGCCTCAAGGGCACTATCACGCCCAATTTTGCGAGCTTCTAGATCACGGAAGGCAAAGTACAGTTCCCAGTACGCCTGTTCTGTGTCACTAATGAGATTCCGGACACCAATTTCAAAATCAGCAAGTGAAATATCTGCATTCACGCGAGCAAGCAAAACACCACGAAAGTTAGGGCGTCCATAAAGATTCTCAAACGCATCTGGGCCAGCAATTCGGTTATACGTCAGGCCTGCACCTTGGAGAAGTGGCTGCTGAAATGAAAAGTCATAATTTGTTGTCCATGTCGATGGGACGCCCTGCTGCCGAATCGGTGAATTATTGTTGTCATAGAGAGTTTCATTCGCGAGTCCAAACGTTGCACCAGTTGCAGTTCGCTTTTGTAAACCAGTCGTCCAGTTTCCTGTATCACCCAAGAGATGCTGTTGGAAAATGATTGTTCCAGGGCCACCTACATTCTGAGGCCTATCCTGCCGTTCCCACGTCAATGAACTTGACAATTGAACATCAAATTGTGCGAGTGCACTTTCAACACCACGAAATGGATCGGTTTCAATAAGCGCTGGATCATAGACTGTTGGAGTGAGGTCTGGGTTTGTCAAAAGTGAGACTGGTGGTTCACCAGTCTGAGGCCGTGGACCTCCAAAGCTGCTAAATCTGCCGCCAAGATTTCTGAGCACTTTGCCATTTTCGAGTGCGGTACGTATAGCATCTTCAAGCGGTAATTCCCAAATTTCATCGAAATTAGCATTCGAAAGCGTCAGGGGTTCGACTGATCCAGCTGCCTCATCAAGAGGATCTTGGCATGTATCTGGATATTCAATTTTCTGAACAGCACCAACGTAATGGGAAAGATCACCGTCCTCGAAAAAGTAAAACGGCTGACGTGGCGCACATCCGCTCACAACGATTGCTACGCATATAAAAAGAACAGCAAATTGTCGTGGCCAACTATTCACGGAGGTTGTCTTTTCGGGACTCATTGATCAGCGTGCGATGCATATCAATACGACAGACATCATTTGTTTCTTCATGAAACAACTGCCGCTGCGCCCTGGAGGGAAGTCTTTTTGAATCTCAGAGAGCTAACTTGGCTAGCGTCTCGTGCAACAAAAAGTCTTCGGGGTACGACAACCCCCCCGGATCGTACCCGCATATCCGCACACCCCAGGGCGTAGCGTCAGCACAATTGGTATCGACGAGTCGATCGATAAACTTGTGCTAACCGTTAGCCTCACCCTTATTTTATGTTGTTTTGCAAAGACCCGGTGGTTTGGGAAGGCCACTTGGATGTAGTACGCACCCTAACTTGCCCATCTTCCTTCCAGATAAAGCGAGCGGCGCAGCGTTCTATCTGATCTACAAACTGACAACCAACGTCTGGCCCAAGCACACTCAGAGTAGTAGCCACTGCATCGGCAGTTGTCGCATCAGCTGCAATGACGGTAACACCTGTTGAACCGATCACACCAAGCCCCGTTCTTGGATCAACAATATGACTGTATCGTGTACCTCCGATCTCAATCGCTTGAAAAGCATCACCCGATGTTGTCACCGATGCATCTTCTAAGGTGATAGCAAAACCGTTCTCGAGTGCGGGATTGTTCTTGTCTAAATTCCGGCCAAGTGCATCTATCGCAATTCGCCAGCCATTTGAATGTGGTGGCTTTCCAATCACACCTATGTCCCCTGAAGCATCAATCATGGCAATCGAAATACCGTTCTTTTTGACTACTCGTAATGCTTGATCTATCGCAAAGCCCATCCCGATGCCACCGAGGTCAAGCCTCATATTGGGTTCAAGGAGACTCACTCTGTGAGCATCGTCTAATCTCAAGGTCTCAGGTCCGGCCGACTTCTTCACACCGCTGAGTTCTTCTGGTAAAGGCATTCGCCCTGTCTGCCGTGCTTTCCGCCATAAATCAGTCAAAACACCAACCGTTGGATCAAAGGCTCCTCTACTTCTATCACGCCAAGCTACTGCCTGTACAAGAACTTCCCAAAGATCGTTACTTATCTGCTTTGGACATTGTGTGGGTGCCGACGCTGAGAGTTGGCAAAGTTCACTATTTGGTTCGTAATCCGACAGAATCTTCTCGAGTCGAGTGACTTCATTAAGAGCAGCAGTTATGGCTGTCTCGGCCTCTGTAAGTGTCTCAGTGAACACCGTGACTGTCCACGTCACACCCATACACCTCCGTGCGCCCTGATAGCGACTCAGTGACTGAGCATGTGACGTATTTTGAAAGCAAATAGTAACAAAAAGAAGTATCCATGACATATTACTCGCTGAAAAAAGATTTTCATTTTGGCGGGATTGAAAATATCTTCGGCTACAAAAATACATTGTGTGTTTCTCTAAGCTCTTGATTGTTTGCAAAGAAAGATCTACTGAAGTCAACGTTTAGATTATTTTTTATCTAGCTCTTTGATGAGCTCTTTTTATTTCAATGTTTCGCTCAGCACATTTCCTATATTTCAAAAATGCCCGACAACAGCGACTATGCAATGTCACACAATACAGGAATCAACAAATCGTATCTTAGTGACGAAAAAATATGTGCCGATTTATTATTATTCAAGACATTTACGAAGCAAAAGTTGTGTTCAAGGGTGTCGTCAATGATTGATGACAACAGCAGTCATGAAATTGGCACTGATCTCATTTTCTGCCAAGATAAGGAGACATGTCGCTGGGTTACTTAACGAACTTTTAACGAGTTCCTAGTCAAAGTTTACAGCAAAAATAGACTTCCAGGGTTCTCTTGGACCAGGGTTCACTTGGAATAGTATTCGTGATACAAGACAGGTGACGTGGCCCAAATAATCAACTGAATCAAAAAAGAATGCTGCGAATAATTCTACTGGAGATTTTTACAGTAAAAATCTCCAGCAATCAGTTTCCCAATACTACACTCATTCTTAAAAATTTATGCCAAACTCTACACAATCTGTCTGTCCAATTTGTGGTGGTGAAACACATGAAATTCGTGCGAAACTTCATTGCCGACAGTGCGGAATGATTTTGGAAACATGCTGCGAAGGAGGTCCCATGCATACACGTTCATGTGACCAGCAGCCAATGTCTCCAGTGCATTCGAAAAACTCGAAAGAATCCGAAACCAATTAGATTTTTGATTTGGCAGCTCAACTTATCATTCTTATTTGTTCGCAAGATCAATAGTGCAGGCAGTAAGTGTCACTGAGTTTTGATTTTGGCACACTTTATTTTTTTCAGATTTATTTTGTTTCAGATGAGATGGGTATCTTCTTCGAAACGAGGTTCGGGCTGACACCAAATAACTCAGCTTCAATACATGATCTTTACAGCTGAGCCGACCGATCTCTTCAAGACGTGTTTCTTCAGGTAATGAGTTCCGTAGCCCCAATAGCTTTTCACCTTCAAAACCTCTCATCAAAGTAAATTTATGCACTAAAATAGACTTCCAATACAAAAATAAAATACCTTTCTAGAAATAAGACTTGGTATATTTTGTAAAAATAACACTATTTTTTCTCGATGGCGTCGCGGAGTAGTCCATGCACTATTGGCTGATAAAGAGTGAACCAACAACTTTTTCTATTCAGGATCTCGCACGGTCAAAAAACAAAACCACGTGCTGGGAAGGCGTTCGAAATTACCAAGCTCGCAATTTTCTACGAGATATGAAGCTGGGTGATCGTGCCGTTTTTTACCATTCTAATGCCAAACCACCGGCAGCTGTCGGCATTGTTGAAATTGTGAAAGAATCGTATCCCGATCATTTCGCTTGGAAGAAAAACCATAAATATCAGGATTTAAAGGCTTCGCCTGAAAAACCAATCTGGTCTATGGTGGACGTGAAGCTTCTTCAAATATTCCCTGAAGAACTATCTCTAGAACAGTTACGGGGTGTGAAAGCCCTCGAAGGTCTTGAATTACTCCGTCGAGGGAGCAGGCTTTCGGTGCATCCAGTCTCAGTTGCCCACTTCAAAGTGTTTGAACGACTCACCAAGCAAAAGTAAAATTTGTGCTATGTCATGTCAGCATGAAACTCCTCTGCCAACAGCTCCGCCGGTAAATCAGCCGCTGCTAGAAAGCCTTGCTTGGCTTCAAGAAGAATTGGGTACCATAAAATCTGATAATCTCTTCAGACCAGTTCGCATACGGTCAGGCCGACAATCAAATACTGTCATATTAAACGGCCTGTCGCTCATAAATTTTGGAGCCAATGATTATCTTGGTTATGCCGGCGATCCACGTCTTATAAAAGCTTCTGCGAAGGGGGCTTGTGCAGAAGGTGCCGGTGCCGGTGCAAGTCCACTCGTAAGTGGTCATTCGAGTTTGCATGACACACTCGGAAAAAACCTATCTTTACTTCTTGGTACAGAAGATTCTCTCATTTTCCCAAGTGGTTATGCTGCGAATACGGCAACTATTTCATGTCTCGCAGGGCCTGGTGACCTTATCGTGAGCGATGCTCATAATCACGCGAGTATTATAGATGGGTGCCGACTTTCCCGAGCAGATGTCCGTCTTTATCCACACCGCAACATCACCGCAGCCGCTGAACTGCTTCAGACTATTCCTGCAAGACGACGGCTTATAGTCACTGACAGCCTTTTTTCTATGGACGGCACGATTGCACCGCTTACCGGCCTCGCTCAACTTGCACATGACACTCAAAGTATGCTCCTCGTTGATGAGGCACACGCTACAGGGCTATTTGGAATTCATGGCAGTGGACTCATTGAAGCCGCAGGTATAGCGTCATCGGTCGCAGTACGCATCGGTACGCTTTCAAAGGCTCTTGGGAGCGCCGGTGGTTTTGTTTCAGGGCATCATGCACTCATTGAATTTCTACGGCATCGGGCTCGTAGTTGGATGTTTTCTACTGCACATCCACCAGCTTCTGCGGCAGTCGCGATTGAGTCCATGAAGTTGGTTTCTGAAGAACCATTCCGCCGGCACAGACTTGCGGCTAACGCATGTCGTTTTCGGCAGAAACTCTCGAATCACGAAATCAATATTGGTGAGGCAGAAGCGCATATTGTGCCAGTTTTCTTAGAAACTCCACAGAAAGCCGTTGAAATAGCAGCATCGCTTACCCGAGACGGTTTTTTTGTACCGGCCATACGACCTCCAAGCGTTCCTCGTGACTCTAGTCTTTTGCGGATAAGTCTTTCCTATATCCATACGCAGGATACTATTGATGCATTGAGTGATTTGATCATTAACTATGTCGGCACGTGACATGAATGACTTGTCAAAGTGGTGTGTTATTGGTGCTGGTCCTTCTGGACTAACAGCACTCAAGAATCTTTTACACTGCAATATCGAAACTGAATGCCTCGAGCGCGAAGATGATCTTGGTGGGAATTGGTATTTTGGTTCCTCAACCTCAAGAGTCTTTGAATCTACCAGACTCATTAGTTCCAAGTCGCTCACAGAATTTACTGACTTCCCAATGCCGCGTGAGTGGCCAGCTTATCCTGACCACAGACAATGCTTAGATTACCTTCATCGTTATTCTGAGCACTTTGGTTTAGGGAATCATATTCTTTTTCAAAAATCTGTTGCTCGTATTACGCCTCTTCAACGTGATAATATAAGAATGGGTTGGTGCGTCGAACTTGAAGACGGAACCACACGAAGCTATGCCGGACTAATTTTTGCTTCAGGACATAATCACGAACCACGAATACCGAATATTGTTTCCGGTTTTAATGGTCCCATTTTTCACTCAGCGGATTATAAGTCCCCGAACGTACCCTGCATATTAAAAAACCAACGAGTCCTTGTTATTGGAGGTGGAAACTCTGGCTGTGATATCGCTGTTGAGTCTTCCCATCATGCCGCATCAACATTCCATTCGACCCGTCGAAGTTACCACATTTTACCACGACTCTTCATGGGCAGACCCTCGGACCTCCGAGGTGAACGTCTTCTCAAAATGGGTGTGCCCTTATGGCTTCGTCGGTCAATTAGTCGACGAGTCATTGACCGGACAATTGGCCTTCCTGAAAAACATGGTCTTCCATATCCAGATCATAAACTTTGGGAAACTCACCCTATTATTAATGACAATATCTATGAACGCATTGATAAAGGTGCGATTCAACCAGTGCCCGATATTGCAAAGTTTGAAGGTGGTACTGCAGTGTTTACAGATGGAAGACACGAACGTATTGATGTCGTAATAGCGGCAACAGGCTATCGACTCACGTTTCCAACAATATCTGCATTGGAACCTACGGCGAGTCGCAGCATTCCTGAACTTTTCATGCATTTTCTTCACCCAGAAGCAAATGACCTTGCTGTTGTTGGGATGATTCAACCGGACAGTGGTCAATGGGGGATCACGGACCTTCAATCACAGGTAATTGCAAGAATGATTCTTGCTGACCGTAAGGCACCACGAGCTACAACGTGGCTTCAAAAACAAAGGCAGCGGTCATCAAGTGATCATTTCATTCAATACATCGATTCACCGCGACACGCACTTGAGGTCGAACATTTTCATTATTCGAAGAGACTCAAAAAGCTCATTAATGGAATGAATAAACGACTACGACATGCACCTGTCTAATCATGTTATTCATTGTTTCGAGCACCATGAAAGTCACTGTGTCAAAGCTTAGTCGGTGTCAGGAAAGGTGAGTGGTTGCATTGACTGCGGTGGTGGATTTTTAGGTGGCTGAGGATTACCAAAAAGTGCCTCGAGACCACGACCAATACCATCACGTAATACTGCATCTGCCGTGTTCTGCATGATACGTGTCAATATTGTATCCAAAGCGGTTGCATCAAATTGAGGTCTTTGAACAGTCCCACGAAGGGGAATCACAAACGGAGTTCGTAAAAGTTGTGCTACGACTGGAGTCGCTCCTGCTACATCTCCTCGAAAAGCCACTTCTATCTGCATTGACAATGAACCGTCTTGCCCCATGCTTCCCTTACTTTGAACAGAAAGTTGGCCCATATCCAGAATAAGATTATCGTGATGAACACGACCTTCTGATATCCAGATATGTACTGGATCAGGTCGTGCACGTAAGAACACAACCTGATCACCAAACGCAAAGCGTGGATCAACAACACTCTGCAATTTTGCCAAAAGCTTTATGAGTGGTCCTGCCATATCACCGGGAGTGACCGAAAACTGTTCAAGCCACAATTGCCCATCAAATCGACCGTTGAGCGGACTACTGAGTGGCAACTGGCCACCGGATGTATCCACCGTCAGAAAACCTTGCGCTTCTGTGGAACTACGCATAATTGGCGATAACCACGATAACCACTGATCACACAATGGGGGCGTCAGAGCAACTCGTTCAACCAATCTTCCTGGTGGTAACACGACCTCACCTGGGGGTGGAAAAAGCTGAATCCAAGGCGAACCGCGTACTGTCCCACCAGAAACAGGTATCGCAAATGGACCAAACGCTAATTGTCCCTCTACTAGTTGGATAGGTAATGTTCCAGGTCCAAGAGGAAAATCCGCTATTTGCCCGGACTGCCAGGAAAGTGTCGTTTCGGCACGTATCTGAGGAAGCCACTTCGCAAGACCTTCATGAATACCCTGCTGCTGCTGCTGCAAGGGTAAAGCAATATATTGTTGTCTTGGTAAATTGCTCTCTTGTGTAGGGGATCGCCATTGATCAGGCAAAGGTAACGTAACAGAATCACCTGCTGCAGACTTTCCTTGAACTGGTCCAAAAGATCCTCTCACGGTAAATGGCTGTGGGCCACCACCTGTAAGTTTCAACATGGTGCCTGAGGACGGTGAAAGAAGTCGAACGAGTTGTTGCCAATTCGTCAAGATTGTGCCTCCAAGCTCAACTTCACGTTGCCCGCTTAAATCTCTCATCGATCCAGTAGCGACAACACTCATAGTCGATGACTCTATTTTAAGTCGATTAATTTTTAATTGATCTAAACCGACTTGATTCACAACTGGTCGTGTCACATCGAGAAGTCCATTTACCTGTGGTTCTATCCAAACCGGACTTGACGTTGCGTTTGCTGTTGCACTTGTTTTTGTACTGGCAGGTGAAAGGGCTAACTGACTTCCCGTTGTCGTCATCAAAAGATTGATACCAGAAGGTGTTTCAAGAAGATCTACGGTACCCCAAAGGCGACCAGCTGCTTCTGATGTCATACCTTCGGCCAACCATTTATCAAGCCTCGTGAGATCAACTTGCCACTGAAGTTGTCCTTGTACTGAATCAAAAATACTATCAATCAGCGGTTGCGTCGTAGAACTTTTCGAAGATAATTGCAATCCGTTCGTTCGTAGTGAGACCGTAGATGACAACACTTCTGCACTTGAGAGCTTTATTATTCCTCGAGTTGGATTTATTGATCCAACTGCTGCAATCACAACTCGTGGCTCCTCTATATGATGCTTTCCGGAATGAAGAGAGAATTGCTCAATATGCCCAGTAGCTTTTGTTATTTGAAATTGCTGACCGACACAACCAAGTGTCCAGCTACTTTCAAAATTGCCGGCAACTGGTAGCTTCGACCACCTAGGTTGAAAGCCGACGGCTGTGCCTAAACCGAGAATACGTTGTTGCCACGTCACCAAATTACCCGACATATGACAGTCAAAAGAAGCATGTTCGTCCTCTCCTGGAGTAGGCCTATTCAGCCACAATGCCTTCTTCCAATCACGAGCAATTCGACATTCATTTGCCAACGCAACCACGAGAGAGTCACTGCCCGACTCTACTTTTAAGCCTGCAGTCTCTAGAGAAATAGCAGCCGGTGTTTCGACCCAAGAAGTATCAAAATCTGCTGCAACAAGATGGTCTTTCCAGATTACTCGATTACCAATCGTCCAGCATAAATTTTCTACGCTTAACGAGGTCGTTACTTTTGTAGAGCCTCTTTCAGGAAATTTATCGACACGACATTGACCTCGTGATATCCCTTCAAGAGATTGCTCCTCTCCATCACTCTGGAAATCAACGAGTGTGTTCACTTTTTGAAAAATACGGCCAAGATCTATCCGCCACGTTGTCTCAATAGTATCTGCCAGGCCATTCATGGAAATATCAGCAAACGCCGATGATAATCCAGCTTCTTCTAACCGCAGTTCTCCTCCGAACGGTTGTCGCGCGTAGACCCAGGCAGACCAAGGCGTGTTCCATTCTACTTTTTCTTCACCTCGCATCGCCGACACATGGTCGAGTTCGGATTTAAAGTAAACCTGTCGACTTGATTCCTTTTCTTGGCTTTTGATAACAATATCGACTTTTCCTTCTGTCAGTTGCACATCAGGACGAAGCAAATGAATACCTGGAAAAGCATTCAATACAGAAGGAATATCTAAAGACGCTTGGGCCTCAAAATTATCCGCTTGAACCGCTTCAAGGAAGTGCCAACCCGGTAATGCAATATTGCTTCCAAACGATCGAATCGATGGTGCCCTAATAGTTCCAGTCGCTTCAAGGTATCCTAAATTAGTTTCCGCTTGGAATTTTTGAATGACGTATTTTTCCTGAAAAATATCTGCCTCAAACGGCACATCAATTTTTTCAATGAGGAATTGCTTTTCTTCTGTAACTGTGTCAACGACTGACAGATCACGACCTACTACATTTCCCTTTATCGTATACTGTGCTGTTTCGCCCCGTGATCGAGTAAGTCGCTCTATTTGAAACGACTTGCTGAGAAGTAAATCCGCACGAATATCTACCACACCCTGCAAAACGTGTGACCATCCAAAGCGATTTGATGCCATCCGTGAGATACCTGCTGGGCAACGAGTTGCTCCAATCACTAATGCATATTTGCCGTGATCAGGTTCCTGTTCAGATACCGTTACTGACCAACCACCCGGACGGGCAAGCATGGAATTTGCACGGCTCATAATGCTCTTAGTTGGAAAACTATTTTCCGATTGAGACGATGATTGCATTACATTTAACTGTGGCTCTTCAGCATACTGCACCGATCCACTGCAAATGACGTCTGATGATTGAAAAGAAAACACACCCCCTTCCGTTAGCACCGGAAATGGCATGACTGCAGAGAGCTCACTGAGTAACCACGCGTCGCCCTGACGCAAATCAGTAAGCTCTATGGTTGAATTTACAAGTTCGATGGTCCCAGTTATGCGACTCTGAGTGTCTTTTGCAGCATTTTCTTGATTTCCTTCATCCACAAGATCTTGAAGATGTGCTCCTAAATTCCTTTGATGAATTTTTGCTATCCAAGGTTCAAGTACTGTCTCGATCGTACTTCCACCATTCCAAACAGCTGTTGATAGCCTTCCCCCTTCGATTCGAATTCGTCCTACATCATTCGGTTTGAATGCTAGGGCAAGAGGACTGCGATTTATTTCAACACGGTCTACAGCCAGTAAAGGCACCCCATCAGATGTTCTGATAAGGAAGTCTCTGTAAATAATAGGACCAAACCAATCCCACTCTGCTGAACTCGATGAAATCTGCCCGGCGAGACCTTCGAATACTCTTTGCAGCGGCCAATCTCGTACAACTCTGAACACCGTCAGCCGCGGTGCCTGATAGATCACAAATCCTACAAAAAGCACTTTCAGAAACCGAGAAAACCACCGCCATCGCCGTAGGAGTGCGGTTCGTAGAGACTCTTTTTCATGATCTCGGACATCATCCATGATTGTCGACTGATCTACCGTTAAATACTGAAAAAGAAATAAATTCTACGCACTCAATAACTCTGACTGACCCTTAAGAGTATAGAGATTCTATTGAATCAATGCGAAGTGGGCTTTGTGTAAGCAGTGAGATCAGCTGGGGTATCGATATCACGGGCAACACAACCATTTGGATCTATTTTTACCCAAATAAAATCATCGATGATATGCACGCTCTTTGGTTCAAAATTCTGCAACTCGTGAACAAAGCCATGAAAATCACGAGCACCGGCCGCAAGATAGCTGTCTAATGAATGAAGTAGCGTTGGCCGACAGACTGAAAACAGGTATTGCAACCGGCTTCCCACCTGAGGAATAACCCACTGCGTCAACATCTCATCTTTTGGAAAGTGACGGAGCATTTCCAGCACAAGTGCCGAATTGATCATCGGTAGGTCACATGCGGATAAAATAACAAACTTCGGCATTGCACATATATGTTCACGCCATATCCACCGAAGCCCATCTCGAACCGCATGCAATGGACCTGATTCTGGCTGGCTATCAGAAATATGCCGTACCGATATCGGTCTTTGAAAAGATTTTGGTGCATCACCGCCCACAACAAGGACTGAGTCAGCAACCGGTACTAAGGCCTCGCTCACAATACGAAGAAGTGATTTGCCCCCGACGGTACATTCTGCTTTTCCACCGGCTGGTCTTTTGTCGCCCAAACGGCGAGCTTGTCCACCAGCAAGAATAATCACTCCTATGTCCTCTTTGTGAATCTGTTCAATCGATTTTCTCACTGTATTGTACTTAGAAAATGCGCAATTCTATCGAGGCCCTGTGTCAGTTTTTCTTCTGATGCGGCGAAAGACATGCGAACATGTCCTTCTGCACCGAATGCGCTTCCTGCCACAGTCGCAACGTGTTCTTTTTCAAGCAGTTGTTCACACCACGCCACGCTATCTGGCGGACCGTGTGGCCTGCCTAATGATGCGTGAATATCAATAAAAGCGTAGAAAGCCCCACCAATGTCCGGAATTTTGACACCGGGAATCTGGCCCAGTCTTTCAACAACAAGATCTCGTCGCATTTGAAATGCATTTCGCATCAATGTCACACAATCTTGTGGACCAATAAGTGCCTCTATGGCTGCGTATTGACTGATACTGCAGGGATTACTTGTCTCTTGACTCTGCAGGCTGCCCATTGCCTTTGACAATGCTGGAGGGGCAATCGTCCACCCAATACGCCAGCCAGTCATTGAGTACGTCTTACTCACCCCGGCCACAACGATACTTCGTGATTCCAGACCGGGATGTAATGTTGGAAAGGAAATAGATTCACGACCATCAAAGACGAGCTGATCATAAATCTCATCTGAAACGACAGAGAGATCCGCTTCAATAGCGATATCTGCAATGCTCACGAGCTCTTCGCGTGAATACACAACCCCAGTTGGATTACTAGGAGAACACAATAAGAGCATGCGTGTTCGAGGCGTAATTGCCGATTTGAACGCATTTGGCTGTAGCTTGAAATCTTCGTCAATAGATGTTTCAACGAGAACTGGAATGGCTCCAGCAAGCTTTATCAATTCGGCATAACTCACCCAATATGGTGTGGGCACAATGACTTCATCACCCGGATTTAAGACTGATGTGAAAACATTATGAAGGCTATGTTTTGCCCCATTTGAGACAATAACCTGTGCGGGTGTGACCGTGAGCCCTGATCGACGGGTATAGTCATTCGCAATTGCCTCCCGCAGCGCGGGTATTCCGGCTGCGGGCGTATATTTCGTTTTTCCTGCTGAAATAGCTGCTTTACCGGCCTGACAGATATGTTCCGGTGTGGGAAAATCTGGTTCTCCAACCGAAAGATCAATCACATCAATCCCTGATGCCTTCATTGCACCGGCTCGTGCTGCCATGGCAAGCGTAGCTGATGGTTGGAGGGAGGCCATGCGTTGTGCTAGTTGAAAACAAGCAGCTTCTTCCATGAATTGTTTCCTTTCGAACTTCTTGCCAGTAAGAACCTAATTGACATGGCATACTTCAGGTATAGGTACGCCATTAGAAATACTACTGGCGTAAAACAGAAATGAACCATCCGTCTACAGATAATACCACGGTGACAAAGAGGAGCTTGGATGGCAACGGGACGAATTGGACTTTGGCTAATCGGTGCAAAAGGTGGCGTCGCCACGACCGTCATGACCGGCCTTGCAGCCATGAAACGGGGATTGGTTGAACCCATTGGTTTAATCACTGAAACCTCGGCATTTCATCCGCTTAATCTCGCTCATTGTAGTGATATTGTAGTTGGTGGACATGATATCCGTGACGAGAGCCTGCTGAATGAGGCCCGCCGTATGTGGACAGTGAGTCGAGCAATATCACCAGACATTTTAGAGTCTATAATGCCCGATCTTCAAGAGATTGAGGCCCGCATTCGATCAGGAACCGTGTTGGCAGCTGGTAGATCCATTCAAGCCATAGCCTCTTCACCAGGATCTGAAAAAGGAACAACTCCACGAAATATCATCGATCGTATTCGGAAAGATATTGTTGATTTTGCAACTGCAAATGAGATTGATCGTGTTATCGTCGTCAACCTTGCATCGACTGAACCTCCATGGTCGTCGCCTATTCCCGAAGACTTTGAAGAAATCGCACCTCTCCTCAAACAGACTACAGACTCAAGCCCGCTACCGACGAGTAGTCTCTACGCTATTGCAGCATTTGAGGCAGATGCTGCCTACATAAATTTCACGCCTTCTACGGGGGCAACACCGCCTGCACTTAATAAACTCGCCCAAAACAGAGGCCTGCCGCATGCAGGTTGTGATGGAAAAACAGGTGAGACATTGCTCAAAAGTGTGCTTGCCCCAATGTTTCGTGATCGCCACCTCAATGTTCAAAGTTGGGTAGGGCACAACATTTTTGGCAATCTCGATGGCAAAATACTTGACGATCCTTCGAACAAAGCAGCCAAGGTAAGAAGTAAAGACCATCTGCTTGCGAGTCTCTTGCCATCAACACCGCAAACACTTGTCTCTATTGAGTTCATTGAGAGTCTTGGTGACTGGAAAACTGCATGGGATCACATTCATTTTCAAGGATTTCTAGGTACTCCCATGACCATGCAATTCACATGGCAAGGATGTGATTCTATTCTGGCAGCGCCCCTAGTGATTGATCTCGTTCGGTTAGTGGATCGCGCCCGACTGGCTGGCGAGGCCGGTTCTCTGCCTTGGTTGGCAAGTTTTTTCAAAAGTCCACTGAGTTGTACCGAGCAGGGTTTTTCAGCACAGATGAACATGCTTCACGACTGGGTAAAAAAAAGTTCGATTGAACCTTAAAATGGACTTTCTGCCGTAAAAAAGCATCTTTGTGCATACGAAACGTGCTCTCTACGCATCTCAAAAATGTCTGATGATGCAATCCCTCAAAGGCATTCACAAGATGGCAATTCGGTTTTTTAGATAAAAAATTTACGATTTTTTAAAAATTTTTTTGTGATTTCTCTTGACAGTAGAACACAAAATTACTGAAAACTTGTACTTCATGCATGTGATGTATGTGCTTGCACATCATGGCAGCATGCTAACGTCGACTCCTTCCAAGATTCAGCACCCCAAGGAAGCAGTCGGTTCATTTTATGGGGTGCTACTGGCAAGGAGCCATTCAATGGCCAAGAAGAAGGCTGCAAAGAAGAAGGTCGCCAAGAAAAAGGTAGCCAAGAAAAAGGTTGCTAAGAAAAAGGTAGCCAAGAAAAAGGTTGCTAAGAAAAAGGTTGCTAAGAAAAAGGTTGCTAAGAAAAAAGTAGCCAAGAAGAAAGTTGCGAAGAAGAAGAAGGCTGCCAAGAAAAAGGGCCACGCCTAATTCGTCTTTGACGTGACTTAAAGGCGGTTTCCATCGAATGTTCCTAATGTACGAATATTTTATTCGGGCTCGGTGAACAGCGATGGCGAACATGCCATTGTTCTGACGAGAAAGGCCGGCCCGGGCTCTTGGGCGCCCGGGCCGGCCTCATTTTATTGATCGATAGATTTTCCGGTCATTTCAGTTTGATACATATTCATGAATGTCGAGATACCAAAAGGCGACACTGCAGCCGATATCCAACAAGGTGAGTTTCTCCTTATCGGATGCCGGCATGGTAGTGAACCTGCTCTAGAAATTCGGCAAAAGATCGCTTTCCCGTCATTTCAAAAATCATACTGGCGAAAAGGTCTCGTAACGTTTCGAGTACCTCCACAGACTCTGAAAGACTCACAGTGGAACGACTTTGAAATTCCAGCTGATGTTCTAGACAACCTCGTTTTTGCTCGAATTGGTATTCGTTCACTCGGACAAGTCACTGGCCAGACAATAGAAGAACGAGTTGCTGCTACCCACCACTTACTCACGTCAATACACTTTCAGGCCGTTCATGTGTGGAAACGTGATCCTCGTCTGAAAGTTGATACTGAATCCATCCACCGTAAACTCACGGAATCTTTTGTCAGTCTCAATGAGAATCTTTTTCTATCCACCACGCACCTTATCCTAGACTGCGTTATTGATTCCGAGGATCGATGGTGGATTGGGGTACACAATAACGAATCTCGAGCCGGACAATGGCCTGGGGGTTATTACACGCATCAAATTCCAGCTCAGAAAATTTCTCGGGCATGGCTTAAGCTTGATGAAGCGATTGCCCGTTTCGGAATCAATTTTGAACCAGGTGAGCGGGTCTGTGAACTTGGAGCTGCGCCTGGGGGAGCCTGCCAACGTCTTTTAGAAGCCGATCTCGAAGTCGTTGGCGTTGATCCAGCTGCAATAGATTCTCAGATTGCCGAACATGCGCGTTTCACACATTGGAAAAAACGCGCTCGGGACGTAAGAATCAGGACCTTTCATGGTTTCGACTGGATTTTAACCGATATGAATATTGACCCCGCTAGCACGATGGCCGCTCTTGAGCGAATTCTTGTATCACCCTCACTTCGGCCACGAGGAATCATTGCGACACTTAAACTTTCTGATGTATCAATTGCTGAAAAAATTGGCCAATGGTGTACTTCGTTTGCCTCATGGGGATACCAGACCCAAGTTCAGCAACTTTCAACAGGTGGTCAAGAAATCTGTCTCGTTGCACAGAAAAATCATGCTCAAAAAAGGTGAACGACATGGTTTAACAAAGGGTGGAATCGTCACTTCTCCAGATTGATAGAGGATCTGTCAGACTGCCTGCAAGTACCGCTAGTGTCTCATGTGGTGTCTCAATAAGGAGACGACCTACTTCATCAATACCTTTACAGAAACCCACGAGGGTAGTTTTCTGGTGAGCCACCTGGTTTTCGAGTTCATTTTTCAAATCTATACACAAAACGTCAAAAAGTTTTATGGACGTGTCAGTCAAACTGCAGTGTGCTTTATATCTTTCAAGAATAGATTGGCATGTAGAGGGACTCGTTGCATCACATACATTTTTTTCAATGCGTGGAATAAGGATTCCAAGAAGATCATTGTGTGAGATAGATGTTCCTAAGACATCAGGTATCGTAATCAGTCGATCCCGGAGGGCCAGAGGTGCATCATCTTTTGAACCGTCTGAATTGATTCCAATACCAATAAGTAATTTTTGTGTTGTCGTGGCTTCTACAAGCAAACCTGCAAGTTTCCTACCTTTCATTTCAATGTCGTTTGGCCAGCGCACAAGAGGTTTTAACTCTGGATTGAGTTGTTGCAGAGACTCCACTACGGCAAGACCACACGCAAGTGACCAAACCGGGAGAATACCTCCTACTATTTTTCTCTCTGTTGGAATTTTCATCACAAAGGTCATTGCCAGACTGCCTGACGGCTGCCACCACCCAGCACCACGACGACCGCGACCGTTTCGTTGATAAGAAGCTATGACTAAAGCAGGAAGTTGTGTCGATGGATCGGTAGCTAATGCTTTTGCTCTATCCATTGTCGACGCAAGTTCTGCGTGGCATTCGACGGTCTTGAGTGATGTTATCCGTTGCAGATGTTCGCTGTTGACGTGCTGCTGTCTCATCGGCTCCTACCTTGAATTATGATACGTCTACGCAGTCGTTTATTTTGACGCGTACAGCGGCGGAAGAAATGACATCTCCACCGATACAAGCCATCAGAAAGACCTCTGTTTGTGGACCATCTGAAAATTCTGTCAAAGAGGGAAGTCTACGCTATCTAAAGACCATAGCATGGTGCAGGAGAAGTAATGGCACGTTGGCGATATTGACCCGTATCCCATCTGCGCGGTACCCACAAGGCAAGAGTTGGGGTCAAATATTCAGAAACATCTGGATGGCTCCGACCAATTCCCGCTGCATGGGTCGACGACCGCGTGCGAGTAACGCTCTTTTCACTCATTGTCTTGTTCGTGGGCATATCTGTATTCATTACAGATACAGACGCTGCTGCGCAGACCGTACAGATACCACCTCCGGCAAGTTCATCTCTCGACAGAATTGCACAGGCATCACCATACGGATATCCGCTTTCGCCTCCACCTCCTGCCTGGGATCCCTACGGACCACAGGCAAGCCAGATCTACCCTGTGCCTGCGACGAACCCTGGAACAAATCCACCACCAACATGGGCCACCTCAGCCGTAAACGGACAGCCTGGTTACCCAGGCTATTCAACAGCGCCACCGCCTATCGTTCCAAGTAATCCATCATCCACATTGCCGGTTGGCTATCCACAACCACCGACACAGCAAAGCGAATGGTTTCAGCAGACCTACCAGCAATCAATGCGGGCTTATCAGGGAGTACGAGGAAGTTGGACATATATTCTAGGAACTGGCAGAGGAAACTCTGTCGCTGTCAATGAACTCGATACATCGGCTACGTTCGCACTCCCATTTTTTATGAATTCACCAGCGAATATCAATCGAGCCCCGCTCCTGCTCACCCCCGGTTTTGGCATGCAGCTGTGGGGTGGTCCTCAAAGTAGTCCACTCGCAGGGGTTGCTGGACAACCTTTTAGTCCTCAACTCCCTGGTAATACCTACGACAGCTTTCTTGACGCAGCATGGAATCCACAATTCACACCACTCTTTGGTGCAGAATTTGGTCTCCGTCTCGGCATCTATTCAAACTGGGATGTTCTTGTCACAGATAGCTGGCGTCTGATGGGACGAGCGATTGGCACATTAAATATGACTCCTACTTTTCAAGGCAAACTGGGTGTCATCTACCTCGATCGAAATCAAGTGAAAATATTACCCGCGATTGGGTTTACATGGACACCCAATGCAACCTCTCAATATGACATATTCTTTCCGGCTCCGCGCGCCATGTGGCGTTTTGGACAAACCCGTCGACATGCATGGTGGGGCTATGTGGCTGGTGAATATGGTGGCGGTCGTTGGACATTTAGAAATGTAAATGCCGGTGGTTCAAAAGGATTTATCCAGAACTTTGACTACAACGATATTCGAATTTCACTCGGTACAGAATGGGTACCTCTTGCCACAACTGGCTTCTCTGGAAATTTCGAAATCGGCTATGCCTTTTATCGTCAACTTTTTTATGTGAACGGTGTCGGTGACCCAGCAACCGGCATACAGCAAATTGTTGATCTCCCAAGTACGATTATGTTTCGGTTAGGCCTTGCCTACTAACGCATGTGGAGAAGAATATGACTTCTCAAAAGCGTCGTAACATATCATGGTTGCTTCTTATCGTAGGCTTTACCTGGCAGCCATGGGATTCATTGACATATGGTGACGAAATCATTCCACTCCCGCCAGTCGATTCGCTTGATACTAGTTTTTTTGAAAAGATTCGCTTTGCCGCACTCGGTGATCCTCAAGACCTGACCGAACCACTCCTCCCTGACGATGTTGCTCCGCCCGGTCAGCCACGACAGGAAAATAACCCTCCCGGTCGAAAACTTCCTCCAGGTGCAAAGCCTGGTGCCCTCCAGCAACTCATTCTCACGACGACTGAATTACCTCGACTTGGTAGCAACGGCCTTGGCCTTGCCACGCTCGATATGAGCCTCACCCTTGGCATGCCTGCACCTACAGTGGATTCACCTCTTCTCATCACTCCAGGTTTCGGCTGGACATTTGTGGATGAGGCAAACGGTCCGATGGATCCTGGTCTTCCTGCCACGCTGTATGAATCTTGGATTCAGGCACGTTGGATGCGCAAAATCGGTGAACGTCTGGGAGTTGATCTAGCGGTCGCACCAGGCTGGTACAGTGACTTTGTCAATGACAGTGCTCAAGCATTCCGAGTCACAGGTCATGGATTTGGTGCCTGGGAAGCTCGTGAAGATCTCCGTGTCGTTGCTGGTGTCATCTACCTCGATCGATATGATGTGAATCTTCTACCTGCTGGTGGTCTCCTCTGGACCCCAAGTGACGATCGACGCTTTGAATTGATCTTCCCGCGACCTCGTCTGGCCTGGCGACTCAAAGAAACTTCAAAAGCTGCTCAATGGGTTTATCTTGCTGGCGAATTTGGTGGTAATCAGTGGGCTGTTCGTCGTGACTCTGGCGCCGATGATATTGTCGTGTACCACGATTATCGTCTCCTAGCTGGATGGGAACGACGGCCCGCAGATCTTGGTGTGAGCTGGCGTATTGAAACCGGCTGGGTGACTGGTCGACTCGTGGAATATTATGTGACTGATACTGCGGACTATCATCCAGACGATACATTTCTTATCCGTGCAGGAGTCTGGTATTAATCCGCTACAGCTGCAATGAAAGAACACTCCACACTGTACCGGAATTTTTCCAAAGTCTTTCAATCAACGATCACTGGCTTTCAATAATGAGTGATGTAGATCATATTCCGATTCACTATCAAGATGAAAGTCTTATTGTGCTCGACAAACCATCAGGACTTCTCTCTGTACCAGGGCGTGGCCCAGATTTACAGGATTGCCTTTCGAGTCGTATACAAACGTTATTTTCAACAGCACTTGTTGTGCATCGGCTTGACCGAGACACATCAGGGCTCATGATCATGGCACTCAATAAAGACTCTCAGCGGAATATCAGTCTTCAATTTGAACAGCGCAACGTACACAAGGTTTATGAATGTATTGTGCAAGGAACGCCCTCAGGAAAACAAGGATGTATCACCCTACCAATCGGCAGAGATCGAAACCGGCCACCTCGCTACAAAGTTGATCATGAAAGCGGACGCTTCTCACAGACCTTGTGGCGTCTTCTTGCAACACGTGATGGCTATTCCCGACTCGAAATCGAACCAAGAACCGGTCGATCACATCAAATACGGGTTCATCTTGCATCATTAGGACATCCAATCCTTGGTGATCCATTGTATGCGGATGCCTCTGCTCAACATTCCGCAGACCGTCTTTTGCTTCATGCTCAGGCGATACAGTTTTCACATCCTATGACTGAAGAAAGCGTCGGGTGGCAATCTTCCTGTCCCTTTTAAAAAAGGCTCAGTCACACGACTCGGTTTCCAAAAAAGCTCGTACCGCTTTCAGAAACGCAGCTGTATTCTCGACATGGACCCAGTGTCCGGCGTTCTCAATGACTTGTTTACACGATGCTGGAAAAAATTGTTGAATCACACCCTCATGCTCTGGAGCAACAAAAGTTGAATTTTCACCGACTAGAAAAAGAGTTTGTCGGGAAAATTGCTGAGTCGTTAACAAGTCGGGCCAGTCGAGAATTGTCTCAAAATTCTTTTCAATGGCATCAAGATTTACAGTCCATGCCAGACCCGCCGGTCGCGTGGTAATATTCGTTACTAAAAATCCTCGAACCCTTTCATTGGGAATAGTTTCACGAAGTAATTCTTCCACATCACGGCGATGAGCAAGCGTTGTCAGCGGTATTGCTCGCATTGCGCGAACATAGTCAATTGGCGTACCAGAAGAGCGTGCTGGTGGAATATCAACAACAATGAGTCGATCGATGAGATTGGGCCAGACAAGTGCAAGGTACATTGCCACTTTGCCACCCATGCTGTGACCAAGAACAACGGGTGGTTTCGAACACTCATTCTCAATAAGAGTGGCAACATCCTCAGCCATAGAGGAGTAGTCATGAACGTCACTCCAAGAACTTTCACCATGATTGCGAAGATCGACCGTCAAGACTCGATACGTATCCGACAACTGTTTCGCAATTGATGACCAATTTCTTTTAGAGCCAAAAAGACCATGTAAAATCAGAATTGTCTGGCCTTCTCCGATAGCATTATGAGATAACGTGACTGACACGGCTTTTCCTTAATCAAACTTGGTTCCGTTTACTCTTTTCATAGTAAAAAGAATGAATTAAACACAGGATACCAAGAGGAACATTTCCTATGCGAGCGTTCATCCAAAGAGTCTCACAAGCAAGTGTCACAATAGCTCACAAAGAAACGGCTTCAATCGGCAGAGGACTGCTTATTTTCTTGGGTGTTGAAACAGGTGACACATCAACAGACATAAAATGGCTTGCTGGCAAAGTAGCTCATTTGAGAGTTTTTACTGATGAGCAAGACAGGATGAATAAGGATATCGCCGCGATACAAGGAGATGTCCTTATCGTCAGCCAATTTACTCTTTTTGGTGATGTCCAAAAAGGAAATCGTCCAAGCTTTTTCAAGGCTGCAAAGCATGAGGAAGCACTGCTGCTGTATAAAGAATTTCTTCAGGTAATAGAAACTCTCATGAGACGTGTACCAGCTCACGGCACATTTGCTGCCGACATGCAGGTTTCTCTTATCAATGACGGGCCAGTCACAATACTCATTGATTCTCGAGCGGACATGTCCACAACATCATTATGAATAGATTTTTTGTACTTTGTACAAAAATCGATAAAGACTTCGATCACTCGTCCTATTCTTTTTCTTGTTCCTTTGCCTTTCGCGCTTCATGCGCTGCAATCACTTTTTCAGGATTTTCTTTGAACATACTGAGGCATCCCTTGCAACACACCCAATACGTTTTACCGTTGTAGGACACCTGCTGATTCCCTTCACCTCCAGTCACAACACATGCGTGAAGCGGACGTGAACGTGTCGCGAACACTGTTCCTTTTCGGGTGTATCCCAGTGTTGCTCCTTGCTGCAAGCGTTTTTCATTTGATCCGTACTGCAGTGTAATCACGAGACGCTTATGATCAGCCAGAGTCTTCATCAAAATCCTTGCTGGTCGACTACGTTGAATAACCTGGTTCGTGAACTCCAGGTGCTTGTTTTCATCCATGAAACCAGAATACGTTTCGACCCCATCTGATTCTGTATGGTGTGCCCGAAGAATAAATGTATTCTTCTGTACCCCCGGGGTAATTTGACCTCGTGTGAAAAAACGACCGGGTGATAACTCGAAGACAATTGCTGGAATACCACCGTCAAACGACCAAGCCCAATCAGCTTCTGCAGACCAACGGTCTTGACCACCCAACTTCTGCATCGCAACCCCTTTCCAGCCTCCAATGAAGTCCTGAAGAGGCTGCAGATTTTCTTTCTGTGCTTCCTGGTCGTCTTGAGAGAGCTCCTTTGCAATGACAAGACTTGGGTGACTTATCAACAAGCCACAAATAGCAATGGAAACAAAAATAATATTGCGATGCATTTTCTTCCACTGTTGATTCTTTTGCCAACAGAAATAGTTGAATAAAAAATAGCTCACTACGAAACCTCTTTCAGTACATAAATAATATTTCTCTCAAGCAGTCTGTAGTATCAAAATCCTGAGTTCAATCATAAGAAGAATGTGTTGCTGAGTTTCTAGTTCACCACATGGCAAGCAACCTGATGGCCAGTTTCAATGGTTCGCATCACTGGAACTTCACGACGACAACGCTCTTCACATAAAGGACAACGAGTATGAAAAGGACAACCCGCTGGCGGATTGATCGGACTAGGCATCTCTCCTGACAGGACTGTCCGTTGTCTTGAATGCTCTTGCCTTGGATCGGGAACGGGCACCGCCGATAACAATGCCTGCGTATATGGATGCTGCGGACGATCAACAATTGTTTGCGCACTGGCCAATTCAACAATGCGTCCAAGATACATGACTGCAATACGATCACTTACATGACGAATAGCAGCAAGATCATGTGCAATAAAAAGAAGTGTCAGACTGAGATTCTCACGAAGCTCTGATAATAAATTCATAATCTGCGCCTGAATAGAAACATCGAGAGCACTAATTGGCTCATCAGCAACAATAAATTCAGGCCCTAGTGCGAGTGCCCTGGCAATACCAATTCTTTGTCTTTGTCCACCGGAGAACTCATGAGGATATCGACGCATACACCGTGGATCCATCCCGACAGTCATGAGTAGATGCTGAATTTTTTCTCGTCGCTCGACCCCTTGAGTTACATCAAAGTTTCGCAACGGCTCTGCTAAAATAGATTCGACTGTCATTCTAGGGTTAAGTGATGCAAATGGATCTTGAAAAATCATCTGCATTCGACGGCGTAGATCTCGTAGACGTTGATCCCATACCCACTTCGTACCTTTTTTTTTCCAAAATTCATGTATTGGCTCTTCATCAAAAATAACACAGCCACGACTTGGTCGTAGTAGTTGGAGCACTGCCCGACCGGTTGTTGATTTCCCACAGCCGCTCTCGCCAACAAGCCCAAGTGTTTCCCCGCGAGTCATTGAAAAACTCACACCATCAACAGCCTTTAATTTTGCACTTTCTTGATACAAAAAGCCGCCACGCTTCGGAACCTGAAACTGTACTTCCAAAGCAGAAACATCTAAAAATTTTGTCTCAGTTTTTTCCTTTCCCATTGTGTTCATTTGGTTCCTTCTATCTCCCAACAGGTTGCTTGGTGAGTCGATGAAATCACTTTCGTTTCAGGATAGATATTCTGACACTGATTTGTCGCGGAGGCACAACGCGGATGAAATGGACACCCTGCTGGAAGATTTCCTAGATCCGGTGGTAAACCAGGGATGGCATACAGTGATTTTTGAATCGGTGTATCTATGCGTGGCATACTCTCGAGGAGACCGCGTGTGTAAGGATGTTGTGGATTGGCAAAAACCTCGGCTGTAGTTCCTTCCTCAACAATCCTTCCGGCATACATAACTGCTACGCGATCTGTGATACCAGCGACTACACCGAGATCATGAGTTACAAGAACAACGGCGGTCCCAATCGACTTTTGAAGATTTTTCATTAATTCCAAAATCTGTGCTTGAATAGTGACATCCAAGGCAGTCGTAGGCTCATCGGCAAAAAGTACTTCCGGACCACATAGCAGCGCCATGGCAATCATGACTCGCTGACGCATACCACCAGAAAATTGATGTGGGTGTTGATCAATGCGAGAAGCAGCATCCGGAATACCGACGCGTTCCAGCATCTCAATTGATGTTTGACGTGCAGCAGTCGGTCTTGCATCCTGATGTACTTCCAGAACCTCAGTCAATTGCCGTGCCACAGTCAGATACGGGTTCAATGAAGTAAGTGGATCCTGAAAAATCATGGCCAGCCGTTCACCACGAAGTTTTTGGATTTCAGGCTCTGTAAGGCTCAAGAGATTGTTATTATCAAAGTAAATTGTACCTGTTGGATGAAAAGCTGGTGGCTTTGAAACAAGTCGCATTGCTGAAAGACAGGTGACACTCTTTCCAGAACCACTCTCACCGACAATGCCAAGCGTCTCCCCACGCTTCACAGTAAAGCTGACACCATCTACTGCCTTCACAAGCCCATCGTCAGTACGAAAATGAGTTCGTAAATCACAGACTTCAAGAACGTTTTCAGAGCGAGTCTCCACTGATCTTTCCTGAAGAATAAAAATACAAATCAAACATAAAACTTCTTGACAGCCATCATACCGGATGCTCGATTTACATGATCACGCAATGGAGCGTGTCAACCATAACATGCTGGCCTAAACCTACTGCAGGCAACTCAGTAAACTCATCGAAAATCATGAAAAGACCTCAAATAGATACCTACTAAACCTGTACCCAAAGTATTATGAGCCTTGGTATAAACTACAGATATTTTCTCATCCAACGATTCCGATTCATTCTTGTACTTTGTACTGGATTCAACCTCGCCTTCATCGCTACCGAAAACTTTGGTGCCGAAAAGAAGCTTTATGATTTGGTTATTTATGGCCCAACAAGTGCGGGTATTGCCGCAGCAGTTCAAGCACAGCGAATGGGATTAGACGTCATCGTCACAGGACCAGATACCCATCTTGGTGGATTATCTGCCGGGGGTCTTGGTTGGACCGATAGTGGTAATAAAGAAGTGATTGGGGGTATAGCTCTTGAATTTTATAAACGCATATATGCCTATTATGACAAGCCAGAAACATGGACATGGCAAACGCGCACATCGTATGGAAAGCGTGGGCGAGGGACACAGGCAAGAGATGGACATGGTCGAGCCATGTGGGTATTCGAGCCACATGTTGCCGAGCAGGTATTCGAAAATCTCATTCACGATCACATGATTCCCATCGACCGTAATCAATGGCTTGATCGTTCTACAAAAGGAGTCAAAAAGAAAAATCGAAAAATAACCTCAATAAAAATGAAGTCTGGAAAAGTCTACCAAGGAAAAATGTATATCGATGCAACCTATGAGGGTGATCTCATGGCTGCTGCTGGAGTAAGTTACACCGTTGGTCGAGAAGGAAATGATATCTATGGCGAGACATTAAACGGTGTGCAAGTTATCAATGCAAAATCACACCAGTTCGTCAATAACGTGAATGGTTATCAACAACCTGGTGATTCTAGAACTGAGCTTCTCCCAAGAATTCAGCCTGAAAATCCTGGGCTTCAAGGGCAGGGAGATCATCGTATACAAGCATACAACTTCCGAATGTGCCTCACGCGAGTCAAAGAAAATCGTGTTTCGTTTTCCAAACCACAAAACTATGACCCATCACAGTATGAGCTTCTGTTACGTGAACTGATTGCTGGCTCACGGCACATTACAGGAAAGTTCGACATGCTCCCAAATCTCAAGACAGATACGAATAATCATGGATCATTTTCGACCGATAACATCGGAATGAATTACGACTATCCAGATGCAACGTATAAGCGACGGCAAGAAATTATTACCGAGCATCGCACCTATCAACAGGGCTACTGTTACTTTCTATCAAATGACCCGCGTGTTCCATCTGATGTTCGAGAATGGTATAGCAACTGGGGATTTGCGAAGGACGAATTCACTGACAACGGTCATTGGCCTCATCAAATTTATGTGCGTGAAGCGCGCAGAATGATTGGTGACTTTGTTGTGACGGAAAATCACCTCCGCCAAAATATCGCAACAACGCGACCGGTGGGTATGGGATCGTACAACATGGACTCACACCATGTTCAAAGATATGTGGACGACAACGGCTTTGTACATAATGAGGGTGATATTCAAGTGAATCCTGGTGCTCCATATCCGATTGATTATGGAGCAATAACACCCCAGAAAAAAGAATGTACAAATCTTCTTGTTGTTTGTGCTGTTTCAAGTTCCCATATCGCGTATGGGTCTATTCGTATGGAGCCAGTATTTATGATTCTTGGCCAGAGCGCGACAACTGCTGCCGCACTGGCTCTCAAAAACAATCAAGCAGTTCAAGATATTGCATACACGAATCTTGCTGACCGTCTTGTAGCGGATGGACAAGTTCTTGCATTCGACAATAGACAACGGGAGGGACATTCTATTCCAAGCAATCATCTCGAAGGCTTCGTAATTGATGATGAGGATTCTCTTCGAACCGGTGCATGGACTCACTCAAAGGCAATTGGCCACCACGGTTATCAACATGATGGCAATACCGCTAAAGGAGAAAAAACAGCAACTTTTAAGACCACACTTGTACCAGGCCTGTATAACGTTCGGGTTGCCTATTCAGCACATCCTAACCGTGCAACAAACGTTCCCATTACAGTTCATCATCTTGGTGGTCACACAACAATCTCCATTGATCAAACAAAAGATCCTAACATTGGTGGCCTTTTTCTTTCCCTTGGGACGTTCCAATTCGGTGCATATGGAACTGTAGAATTCTCAAACCACAGTACCGATGGTTATGTCATTCTTGATGCTGTTCATTTTGCACCAGAAGTGGATTAACTGTTCTTTCCGTCCTGAAGCATGAACAAAATCGAACAACTGCATCATCAAACAGACAATACACAGCCAAACAACAAGCCCGAACTGGAAGAGAACGTCTCCTGCTGTCACACTGTGGTTGTGCAAGATTCATAAGGGAAACCTGCCTGACAACATCTGGGGAATAACGTGGCGTTGTGAAGGTGAATGGGCTATGGGTCACAGGTGATACTTTGAAAGGAACAATAATGTCAGTACTACGAACACAGATAAACCGTTCAATCTTCTTTTGTTTCGTGAATATGATCGTGAGCAGTGGGCTCATACTTGCAGAAGAAGGTACATGGATCGCACTTTTTGATGGTAAAACGCTCAATGGCTGGGAAAAAGTTGGCAGTCAGGGAAGTACCTGGGATGTCACTGAGGGCGCTCTAACGGGCACCGGAACACCATCAATGCTCGTCTGTACTAAAGGACCATTCAAAAATTTTCGCTATCGAGCAGAAATCCGCATTAATGATGGTGGCAACTCAGGACTTTACTTTCGAACATCTCGAAAACCAAAGTTCACTGACGGATATGAAGCCCAGATCGATAGCACACACAAAGATCCGATTCGTACGGGCTCAATCTATGGATTCTGTCACGTTTATAAAGATCTCGTACAACCAAATGAGTGGTTTACCTATGAGTTAGAAGTCCGCGATGATGAGTGGCGTCATCGGGATCTCACTCGAATCAAGGTGATAGTAAATGGGGATGAGTTGTACGAATACCTTGATTTTTCAAAAGCCTTTTCTGAAGGGCATTTTGCTTTCCAGCAACATGATCCTGGCAGCGTTGTAAACATTCGAAAAGTAGAAGTCATGCCACTCGAAAATTGAAAGTACGCCCTATGAAGTCTTACTTGTCTTTTTTGTGCTCGATCACGTACATCTCACTGCTGAGCGGTCTGCTCACAACGGTACATGCTGCGGACCAGCCAAACATCTTGATTCTACTGGGTGATGATATTGACAAGAGTTCGCTTGGGCCATGGGGCGGACAGGCTCATACACCGCATCTTGATCAACTCGCACGTGATGGCGTTCGGCTCGATTGTGTCTATGCCAATGTTGCAATGTGTGCCCCGTTTCGACAGGAATTTTATAGTGGTCAATGTGCCTGGCGTACCGGGGCTATGCCGAATCATTCAAAATCTGTTGCCGGGACAAAAAGTTTGCCGCATTATTTACAGCCACTCGGTTACCACGTTGGTTTACTTGGGAAGAAGCATATCGGACCAAGAGATTCTTACCCTTTTGATGACCTCGGTGATCTCCCAAAGGACCGTGATGCAAACAAGGATGCCGTTATTCGAGCCGAGGCATACATTCAAAAAGCTATTCGTACAGAGACTCCATTCTGCCTTGTTGTTGCGTCCAACGATGGCCATGGACCATATACACATGGCGATCGAAGCCGGTATCCAGCGGCTACGATTCAGACACCGCATGATGCACTTGGTACCTCTCAGTACAAGCAACAACTTGGTGCTCATCTTGCTGAAGTTACTAATCTCGACGACCTCTTAGGTAAACTTCGAAAAATTCTTCAAGATGAAAACGTTACGCAGAATACGTTAATTATTTTTTGTTCTGAGCAAGGAAATGCTTTTCCATTTTCAAAATGGACATGCTTTGAAAGCGGTCTGACTTCCGGCATGATTGCAGTTTTACCAGAGGTGATTCCTGCCGGGACTGTAAAAAAGAACATGACGTGGATCGCTGATGTTGCACCTACTCTTTTGGATGCGGCGGGTGGTAATACAGCAGCATGGACATTTGATGGCACAAGCCAGTGGGGAAACTTGACTGGGGGCAAGACCGATATTCACCACTACGCATATGGGGCTTTTACTAATTGCAACATTCTTGATAACAAAACAAGAAACTACCCAATTCGGTCCATTCGTGATGACAGATATACCTTAATCTGGTCGCCTCAGCATCAAGACATCACATCCAACGTCACGCTCACTCAGGCACTCGATTGGATAAATCATAAAAACAATGACCGATATCCTGATGTTGCTGCTTCTTGGGTACAAAAATTATACGATGATCCTCAACCGCACATAAAGACTTTGGTTCATCGGCTTCATCACCGACCTGAGTGGGCTCTTTATGACCGCAGGAATGACCCGCATGAGCTTGACAATCTTGCGGCATCAGACAGTCATAAAAAAGTCTTTGAACGACTCCAAAAAGCACTTCACACATGGCTAAATCGCTGGAATGACAGTAATCCAGTCGCAACTGAAAATGCCTTTATTCAAAAATAAGGAGTTTTCTTTTATTACGGTTCATCATCATGCATACCGCTAACAGAAAATTTTTCTCAATGTATTACAACATAACTGCGTGTCACTACACACATGCTTTGCTTCGAGCAAGCAGCTACTTGATAACCTGTCTTTTCTTAAGTGGTCTTGCTCATAGTGCACAAGCAGGGGAGCAGCCCAATATTATTGTGATTCTGTCTGATGACATGGGCTACTCAGATATTGGATGTTACGGCAGTGAAATTGAAACACCAACCCTAGATCGACTGGCCCATAATGGCATTCGATTCACACAATTTTATAACACCGGTCGATGCTGCCCGACTCGAGCAAGTCTGCTGTCCGGTCTCTATCCTCATCAAGCCGGTATTGGTCACATGATGAACGATAGGGGCTTCCCCGGGTACCGTGGCGAATTTGGCAATGACTGTTGCACAATCGCTGAGGCACTCCATCCTGCCGGATACAGGAATTACATGGCTGGTAAATGGCACATCACACACAAAACATCCCCCGAGCACCAAGGTGATAAAAAAAATTGGCCACTACAGCGAGGGTTCGATCGTTTCTATGGAACAATACATGGTGCTGGAAGCTTCTTTGATCCTAATACATTAGTGCGAGATAATACCTTTATTTCACCCTATGCTGATCCCTCTTACAAACCAGAATCGTACTACTACACAGATGCCATCGCTGATCATGCTGTACGCTTTATTCAAGAGCATGACGACGCCAAACCATTTTTCATGTATGTCACTTTTACTGCTGCACACTGGCCAATGCATGCAAAACAACAAGACATGGACAAATATAAAGGTCGCTACCAAGAAGGTTACTCTGCGATTCGAGTAGCACGGTATCACAACATGCTGCAACAACACGTTGTGACCGCAGACGCCACAACACTCTGGCCTATCGAAGCAAAATGGGGTGAACAGGGTGAATACTGGCCATGGGACGAAAGAAACATGGAGGTTTACGCCGCCATGATTGACTCCATGGATCAGGGCATCGGCAAAATCATCCACGCCCTTGAAACAACTCGCGCACTCGACAACACACTCATTTGCTACATGCAAGATAATGGCGGATGCGCAGAAGGAATGGGCCGAGGAAATATCGGCACACCAAAAGCTTCGACACCTCCTCTACCCCCTATGAAAAATGATGCACTACAACCAGACATGATTCCAAAACAGACCCGTGATGGATATCCCGTTCGGCAAGGCAAAGGTGTCATGGCTGGCCCGGCTGACACGTATATTGGATACGGCCAGGCCTGGGCAACTGTTTCGAACACCCCCTTTCGAAAATATAAACACTGGGTCCATGAAGGTGGTATTGCAACACCCCTCATCGTTCACTGGCCGACTGGTATCAAAGACCCTGGTCGACTGGAAGAAACTCCGAGTCACTTGATTGACATTATGGCAACGGCTGTCGATGTTGCTCATGCTACCTATCCAAAAAATAAGACACCTCTTGAGGGCATGAGTCTTCAACCACTCTTCAAGAAAACGTCACTGCCAAGACGAAAGCTCTATTGGGAACACGAAGGCAATCGTGCCATTCGTGATGGACAATGGAAACTAGTTGCTGGATTCAATAGCCCCTGGGAGCTGTACAATATTTCTACTGATCGGTCTGAACAACATGACCTCTCCAGCACACAGCCTGAGCGTACTCAAGCCATGGAAAATGCATGGCTTGACTACGCTTCTCGGGCACAGGTAGTTGCCTGGGAGAAGATTCGACCAAAAAAGAAAAAAGTAAAAAGTAAAAAATGATCCAACTTTCGAGGTCATGTTTTCATCCGTGGATCTAATGCATCACGGATTCCATCACCAAGAAAATTTAATGCGAAAAGCATGATGGCCATGATGCCACCAGGAAATACCAGTGTCCACCAAAACACCAGCATCTGATTCGCACCGTCATTAATGAGGCTTCCAAGACTCGGCTGGGGTGGCTGTACACCCAGACCAAGAAATGAAAGAAATGCTTCCTGCAAAATCATTGAAGGCACTGTCAGTGTGAATGTCACAATGACCGGACCGAGTGTATTGGGGATCAAATGTCGAAAAATTATGCCTCGACTTGTTGTTCCAAGACTACGGGCAGCCAGTACAAAATCTTGTTCTTTGAGACTCATCACTTGTCCTCGAACAACGCGGGCTGTTAATAACCAGCCAACAGCACCAAGTGCCAGGAAAAGTAGTAACAGACTTTTTCCAAGAATAGTAACCAGAATAATCACAAGAAACATGTAAGGCAGTGCGTAGAGAATATCAACGATCCGCATCATCAAGCTATCAATCAGCCCACCACTATAACTCGATACAGCCCCATAGATCGTGCCAATAAAAGCTGCAACCATTGCCGCAAGAAAACCCACAGAAAGACTCACTTGCGCACCAATGAGAACACGTATCAGAAGATCACGACCATAAAAATCCGTGCCGAATGGATGCCGTAATGACGGAGGTTGCGGGCCGTATGCCAAGTTCTGCGTATGTGCATCATACCCCAGGAAAACACCAAGAATAACAGGACCAAAAAGGCAGATAATTCCCAGGCATAATAAAATGACACCACTAGCCAGCGCCATATTGTTTTTTCGCAGTCGTTTCCAAGCGTCTTCCCAAAGAGACGTACCGGTAATGAGATCACGCTCATCCGTTTCATTTCGAAATAGGGTTTGTCGCTGATTATTCTTCATGACACGTCAACACGTGGATCTAAAAATCCATAGACGACGTCGACTATAAGATTCATGAGAAGGAGAAAAAATGCGTAGAGTAGAACAATGCCCATCACGAGAAAGTAATCGCGATTAAATGCTGCATCTACGAAGTATGGTCCTATTCCAGGAACATTGAATATTTTTTCTACGACAACACTCCCTGTTAGCATGCTGGCAACAGCTGGTCCGAGATAGCTGACAACTGGCAGAAGACCACCACGAAGCATATGCCGCCACACAATAAGTGACTCCGAAAGACCTTTCGCCCGCGCCGTACGAATAAAGTCACTCCGAACAACCTCAAGCATGCCTCCACGAGTAAGTCGTGCAATTGAAGCAGCATAAATTGTTCCGAGTGTAAGACCTGGTAATACCACGTGTTGCCAATCACCCCAACCTGCTGGAGGCAGCAAGTGCAAACGAAGTGATACTGTAAGCACCAGCAGAGGACCAAGAACGAAGCTCGGCACACTAATGCCGACAAGTGCTGCAGTCATCGCAACATGGTCCCAGATCGTATTTTGGCGAATGGCACCTATAATACCTGCAGTAATGCCGACAAGTAATGACCAGAGAAGGGCTATCGCTGCCAAAGACAGAGTCACGGGAAACCCATTCGCAATAATTTCATTGACTGTCCGCTGTGGATACTTCGTGGACAGCCCAAGATCTCCCCGTAAAAGATTCCCAAGGTAACGAATAAATTGTTCGGGAAGTGGTTTATCAAAACCATATTTAGCCTCCAGTTTCTGCCGCACCTCAGGAGGGATTTCCTTTTCACTCGAAAATGGTGAACCGGGTGCTAATCGGACGAGCGCAAACGATGCTGCAACAATGACCAATGCAGTTGGTATAAGTTCCAGTAATCGCTGTAACAGAATACGAATCATTGAGGCACCTGTCCGTCTTCGTATGCATTTTTTCTAGCCTTAACCATTAGATCATGTGGATCAAATGACTCATCGATCCACATGTATTTCCATGGATGTCGGTCCTGATGGTTCCCCCAGATGCCTCGTACATACGGTTTAATGAGTTGCGTACGGGTATACACATAAAGAGGAATCAATGGTTGTTCATGAAGCGCAAACGCTTCCGCTTCCCTTAACATTCTTAATCGTTCTTCTGCGTCATGCTGTTGATTGGCTTGTTCCAGCAAGGTGTCATAAATCGTACTTGACCAATTTGAGTGATTGTTACCGCAATCACTCGTTAGTAATTCCAAAAATGTATACGGGTCTGCATAATCTCCAATCCAACCCATCCTGCAAATTTGAAAATTTGTTTGTTCAGCATTGGCCAGAAAAACCTTCCACTCTTGGTTCGCTAACTCCACCGTAATACCAAGTTCCTGCTGCCACATTGCCTGAATCGCCTCAGCAACTTGTTTATGACCTTCCGAGGTATTGAAAGACAGTGTCACGAGTGGTAAGTCTTGACCTGTTGCATACCCGGCCTCTGCAAGGAGTTGCTTCGCCTTTGCCGGATTGTAAACGGGAATATGAAGCCCTTCATATCCGGCAAGACCATCAGGTACAAGATCGGCTGATCCACGTTGTCCACCACGTGTCACATGTTGAACAAGCGAATCACGATCAATCGCAAGAGATAAAGCGCGACGAACCAGTGGATCATCAAGTGGTGGTTCCTCTGTATTGATCCAATAGAAATACACACCTAAATAGGGATGGCTATGGAAATCTTGATATTTCTCCAAATGATCCATAAATTCAGCGGGGAGTGACGTACTTCCTCCCGGCCAATCAAATTCCCCAGCAACATACATATTCATGGCTGTTGTCGCACTCTCGACCATAGCAACACGTATACGATCCAGTTTGACAGAAACGGCATCCCAATAATATTCATTCTTTTCAAACGTCATGTGCTGACGAAACCGCCAGTCTGTCATTCGAAAAGCTCCATTGCAGACAACATATTCCGGGCGTGTCCACAAGTCAGGATCAATGCCTCGATTCTGTAAATCTTGAAAAAGATGCTCCGGAAGAGGCATGAATGAGTAAAAACTCAAAAAGTTAAGAAAATATGGCAGAGGATCAACCAATGTAATCTCAAGTGTATGTGGATCGATTGCTTGTACACCGAGAGTCTCTACTGCAGCATCACCTCGACTAATTGCTAACCCTTCTTGGAAAATAAATCCATTGCTGGCATATTTGCTGCCAGTCTGTGGATCAACAAGCCTTCGCAAGGCGAAGACAAAATCATCTGCCGTAAGGGCATGGCCATCGGACCAGAATGAAGGACGGAGATGAAACGTATACGTCCGTCCGTCATCTGATATGTCCCAATGCGTTGCTATTGCAGGAAGTGGCTTAAGAGTCGCTGGATGGGCCTGAACAAGTCCCTCAAAGGTATTCCAGATAATTTCACCACCCGTACTATCTGAACATCTTCCTGGATCAAGCCACTCAGGTTCGCTTGAATTATTAATCCAGAGCTCTTCTGGACCATGACGTGGCTCGACAGTTCCAAAATAAGGTGATTGCTGTTGTTGGCATCCACCGAGTAGCAAACTGGCAGCAATGCACGATAAGGCGAAGCAAAGACCGAATGTCGCTTTCTGTGTTATCACCTTTAACCGAAACAGCAACACAACCATTTCTCCTCTCCAACAGAGCAACCTCAGTACTGGCATTCCCTGGCTGGAGGCAACGTACCTGCCACAAGAAGATACCTCTCTTTTGACATACTCATCTGGCACGACCGACACCCTTTTATGCTTGACGCTCCCACGCTCTTTCCACACGACATGCGTTGTACTTCTACCATGGTCTGTTGCTAAATAATCTGTCCGTTGAAAGTGTCATCTACTTTCATGTTTTTATTGCACACCTTATGCAACACTCTTTTTTGTCAGTCCGATGACAAAACACTGAGAATCGCTGATGCAAAGGCTGGTAAATCGCTTGGGCGTCTACTCGACACAAAATGCCGGTCAACAACAACTGGGGTATCTTCCCAGATGGCCCCGGCATTGATGAGATCATCTTTGATACCAGGACTACCAGTCACTCGTACACCGCGGTAGACACCAGCCGATATTGGAATCCAGCCGCCATGACAAATCGCTGCAACCAGCTTGCCATGATTCGCGAAATCACGAACAAGTTGAAGAACCTTCGGATCACGACGAAGCTCATCAGGCATCCATCCTCCAGGGATAAGGATTCCATGAAAATCGTCTGCCTCCATGTCATCAATAGCGGCATCACTTATACATGGATAACCATGTTTCCCGGCATACTCGTGCCCCTGCCGGCCCCCAGCGACCGTGACATGACCGTTCGCTTCTTCAATACGAAGTTTTGGATACCAGAGTTCTAGATCTTCGTAGGCATTCCCAACAAAACAAAGGATACGAATCTTCGATAATAGTTGGTTTTCTCGCATTTTCAGTTTTCCTCACGCTGCTCACGAAACGTGTCAAACACGCTCATGGGCGAGTAGTCAAAGTGTGTTCATGTGCATTATCACTGATTCGGTGACGTGCGTCGCAAAAAAGACGACATGCGAAAATCCAGACAAGAAACATTCCATGAGTCAAAGAGATCAAAAAAGCACTGAGACCCCTCTCTGGAACTAGTTTTTGCGGGATACAAATCGCCCGTTCAGGACCTCTCAAAATACTCCAAAACTCACCAGATGGGGCATTCATGAGGGTTCTATTTTTTCTGCTTGACGTGGGCTGTCAGGTCGGTACATTCACGCCCCTGCCATATCAAGTGGTCGAAGTAGTAGTCACCACAATATCTTGCGATAGCATGCAGATGGAACTGCCTTTTAGCTTTATAACGTTTTTAGGGAATTTAACGGAGTGAAGGAT
>Ga0233432_10000176_pt1 | contig 59561 bp, 57 predicted proteins | sample SI_122_August201_6_FD_179870 | JGI IMG/M metagenome (GOLD analysis project Ga0233432, IMG submission 179870) | Seawater microbial communities from Saanich Inlet, British Columbia, Canada - SI_122_August2016_10_MG | ecosystem: Environmental > Aquatic > Marine > Inlet | place: Canada: British... | reverse complement strand
AAAGCCACACTTTTCAAAGTCTGCAATTGCAATAATTTTACAAAAGCCTCCCTCTATGATTTTTGTCAGTCTCTTGCTAACAGTTACTTCGTTAACAGACAACTGCTCAGCAATGAACTTAGCAGGAGCCCGTCCATCGCTTTCTAAAATTTGAAGGATTTTATGATCTAAATCATCTAAGGAAATTTTCACCAGAGTAGCTTCGGAAGAGAAGAATTAAAATTCTCTTTTTGCTAAATCCAGTCCGGATGGAACATCGTCTCTGTTTACAAGAAATTGCCCATACCATTTTCGTAATTTATGTAAGGGTCCGTCGCCATCACAAACGACAGGATCAGGAATATAAATTTTATTTTCCCAAATTGCTACATCTTGACCAAAAGCATAATTATTAGCATCTACGTATCCTTGAATAAATGCTGCTTCGTCCTCAGCTGACATTCCTGGAACTTTCTTGACCATCACACCAAAATTAATTTGAAAGGAAGTTAATGTTAATGGGATATGGGTGACTGCAAGCCTACTTTCTACCTTATTCCCATCATGTATCGCGCTCATATATGTGGTCATATAAGCCGGCCCTTCGTATGTTGCCTGAGAGAATAAATCTCTTCCAAGGATTGGGCTATCAGCGGTCATTTCCTGAGTGTACGTATGATCTTTCGCTTCATTCCAGAATCCCTCAAAAGGCGCCTGATGAACCGGACCAAAATGACCCTTATCAGCCATATTGTCTATGAGTTCTCTACAATTATTTTTAACTAGAAAGCTAGCCATGCCATAGTCAGACCATTCATCCGAGTAGCATTCTTCAATTTTTTTAGGCAAAAAGTCTGGTTCTTTTTTCTCAGCATCGTGCCAAACCATAACCATTTGATTGATCTCAAGAATAGGCCATTCATCTGTATCACCTAAATCTATCTTTATAGAGCCATCTTCAAGCCTTTTAACTTGGATTTTTCTGTCAAAGCCGTAAATAGTATTTGTTTCTCCAATTGGAAAATCTCTTTGATGGCCAAGCACAAACCAACCTCGTGGAAATCTATCTGGTAAATCATTCATAGGGTCTCTCCTTATTTAAATCTTTGTCCGTTTGGATCAGATGGGCTAGCGTTCTTATCAAACCATGCATATATTTCCCCATCCATTTCATCAATCTCCCATGCACGAGTTAGTGCCTTCGGAGGTATTCTTTTAGCATATGGAATCTCATCACAATGACCTTCTCCAGCCCAACGCCAGGCATGAAATGGACATCTAATGCTATTACCTTCAACCTCTCCACATGCAAGTGAGGCGCCCATATGCTTACAATATAAATCTAAGCCCCTTAATACAGAGTCTTCGCCCCGCCACACTACTATCTGAGTTGGAAAATTATCTACCTGAAGAGCTTCTTTAGTACTAATTTGATCGCTTTGTGCAATCTTATACCACCCAGAAACCAAGTCACTTACGCTTGGGTCTTTTTGCTCAGGAAGCTCAGGTGCGATTAGCTCTTGATCAGTCAAAATTTCTCCCTATGTTTCTTGTTTCTTTATTTACTATTATATAAATTATTAAATTAATCAACGAGTATCAGGTTGATTATTTTTGTCAATTTAATCTTTGATTTTAAAGAATCTTATCAAATAGAAGATATTATTTCCTCGGCTGCCTTTAATTGATTAATATCCTTGGAAGTTGGAACCAAAAGCACATCTGTTGCCCCAGCATCTTTGATCTCTAGTAAAAATTCTTTTAAGTCTCTTTCGGTTCCAGCTAAGCCTGCAGTCTTTGAAAGTTCAGAGGCTAAATCTTCTCCCATCCAACCTAAATATCGCTTAAGGTGAATTTGAATGTCTTGCCTAGAATTTTGACCCAAACCAAACCAAAAACTAGTAACAAGTCTAGGCGATTTTTTTGAATCCGCAAAAGCGTTTACGACTCTATTGAAAGAATCTTTGATTTCTTCTAAGTCAGCATTGAAAGAAAACCCAGCCAAACCATCTGAGTAATCTGCTGCCATCTCCATGGCTTTTGGTCCGACAGCACCCGCAAGAATCTCAGGGCCTTGTGCCGAGAAGAGTTCCGGTCCTAATTCTGAATGAATGTCTTTAGACCAAATAGACTGCATAGTTTTTACTTTTTCAGCAAGCAATCTCCATCTCCTATGTGACCAATTGGCACCTATTGCGTCATAGTCTTCCTCTCTTCCACCTACGCCAACCCCTAAAGTAAACCGACCCTCAGAAAGCATATCAATGGTTGCAAATTGTTTAGCGCTCAGCACGGGATCATGCATTGTGAGAACAGAGATAGTTGCAATAATTTCTACCCTATTTGTCCATGCTGCTACAGCGCTTAAGGTAGAGATAAATTCAGGATTTGAAAAAAGAATTCTTTCACCTAGGGCGATATGCGACCACGGTCCTTGATCAATTTGTTTGGTCCATGCTTCCAAATCTTTACGAGTTAGGCCAGGCTCCATGACCGGAAGGGTCATGCCTATTTTCATGATTCAGATTTCTTTTTAATTAAATCTAAAGCCACGTCAACAATCATGTCTTCTTGACCACCAACCATTTTCCTTTTTCCAAGCTCAACTAAGATTTCTCTTGTATCTAGGTCATAAGTTTCAGCTGCTGATTCTGCGTGCCTTAAAAATGAAGAATAAACTCCAGCATAACCAAGAGTGAGTGTTTCGCGATCAACCCTCACTGGTCTATCTTGGAGAGGCCTTACGAGCTCTTCTGCAGCATCCATTAATTTGAATAGATCAGTTCCATGGGACCACCCCAAGCGATCAATGGCTGCAATAAAGACCTCTAAAGGTGCATTTCCAGCCCCAGCGCCCATTCCAGCTAAACTGGCATCAACACGATCAGCTCCATTCTCAACAGCAACTATTGAATTAGCTACGCCCAAGGAGAGATTATGATGCGCATGCATGCCTGTTTGAGTTTCTGGTTTGAGTTCTTGTTTAAAAGCTTGAAATCTTTCTGCCACATCCGTCATGCTCAAAGCACCACCGGAATCCACAACATAAACACATTCTGCTCCATAGGACTCCATTAGCTTTGCCTGGGCTGCTAAGTTGGATGGGGAAGTCATGTGAGACATCATTAAAAACCCAATAGTGTCCATGCCCAACTCTCTAGCAAACTCAATGTGCTGTTTGGAGACATCTGCTTCAGTGCAATGTGTTGCTACGCGAACAGACCTCACTCCTAAGTCCCAAGCCCATTTTAAATCCTCTTTAATTGCTATGCCTGGCAAAATCAAAGTGGTTAATTTTGCGTGCTGAAGATTCTCTGCAACTGCCCCGATCCATTCTTGATCAGTGTGAGCTCCAAAGCCGTAATTAAATGAAGATCCAGACAACCCATCTCCGTGAGCAACTTCAATTGCATCAACTTTAGCCTCGTCAAGAGCTTTGGCTATTTCGACTGCATGATCCAAACCATATTGATGTCGTATGGCATGCATTCCATCTCTCAAAGTTACATCTTGTATGTATATTTTTTTTGTCATGAGCTTAGTTTGATTAATTCTTCTGCTGTGCCCATTGCCGCAGAGGTCATAATATCTAAATTTCCAGCATACTTTGGAAGGTAATGGCCTGCTCCCTCTACTTCAAGAAAAATTGACGCTTTTAGGCCCTCAAATTCTCCATATCCAGGAATTGCACAGGGGTTATTTGAACCAAATCTTTCAAATTGAACTTCCTGCTTCAAACGATATCCCGGAACATATGCTTGAACCTTCGCCACCATTGACTCAACACTCTCTTTTACCTTATCTTGATCGATAGGATCACATAATGTAAAAACCGTATTTCGCATCAGCAGAGGCGGCTCGGCTGGATTAAGGACAATAATAGCTTTTGCTTTATCTGCTCCACCTACTTTTTCTAGTCCCAAAGCAGTGGTTTGAGTGAACTCATCAATATTTGCTCGTGTTCCTGGTCCTGCCGATTTTGAGGACACAGAAGCAACAATCTCAGCATATCTAACACTGGAGACTTGATTGACTGCAGCAACCATTGGAATAGTTGCTTGGCCACCGCAAGTAACCATATTTACATTCTGAGCTTGCAAGTGCTCTGATAGATTTACAACAGGCACGCAATATGGGCCTATGGCTGCTGGAGTTAAATCAATCATTTGTTTGCCATCTTTGGAAATTAGATCGTGATGCATCTGATGCGCACCTGCAGATGTAGCATCAAAAAATATTTGAGTATCGGAATATTCAGGCATCTCCATAAATCCTTGCAAGCCTGTAGAAGAAGTTGCAATATTCATTGTGCTCGCCATTGCTAAACCTTCAGACTCTGGATCAATACCAATGACACCAATTAAGTTAAGCGACTTTGATGTGTTTGCAATTTTTAACATTAAATCAGTTCCAATATTTCCGGAACCAATAATCGCGCAGCTAGTTTTTTTCATAGTTAAATAAAGTTTATTTCACAAGTTCCAACACCCTTTAATTCCATAGAGAATTTATCTCCAGCTTTTGCTGGCTCAAGTGGGACCAAAGATCCAGATAGAATAATCTCATCTTTTAACAGGGGAATATCGTATTCTCCAAGAGTATTAGCAAGCCAAGCAACTGCCTGAGCTGGATGACCTTGAACAGCTGAGCCTTTTCCTTCAGAAAGAAATTCACCATTCTTGATAACCTCAACTGATAGCTCTTCCATTGAAAACTTTTCAGGAGAACATGCGCCCTCCCCCAAAACAAAGATTCCACATGAAGCGTTATCAGCAACTGTGTCTTGAATTTTAATATTCCAATTTTCTATGCGTGAATCTACAATCTCAAAACATGGGAGAATTTTATCTGTGGCAGCAATAACATCCTCTTTAGATATTCCTGGACCCAAAAGATCTTCTTTTAAGATAAAAGCAATTTCTGCTTCAGCTCTAGGTTGAATTAAAGAATCCTTAATAGAAAAAGATGACCTATTTTGAACTTTCATGGTATCGGTTAAAAAACCAAAATCTGGCTGATCAACTCCCAGCATTTCTTGAACCACTGAGCTTGTTACACCAATTTTTTTTCCAACAACTTTCTCTCCACTAGACTCTCTTAAAGAAAGAAATTTTCTAGAAATTTGATACGCATCATTAATATCAATTTCTGGATACCTATCTGTGAGAGGTTGAATGATCTTTTGTTGATTTAATGCATCAAAAAGTTCGGATGCTATGTCATTGATAGTTTGGAGATTCATAGCCTAGCTTGAAAGAAAATTTATGCATGCATTGTTAAATATCTCTTCTTTTTCAATCATCACCCAATGACCGCATTGACTAAACAGCATGATTTGAGCGTTTGGACAGTTCTGTCCAATTTTCATAGAACCGGACACCGGAATAAATTGATCGTTAACTCCCCAGAATGCCAGAATTGGTTGAGTAAGATTGTGAAGATCATTCTCCATATTAGGAATTGCCATTGTTGCTAGAACTTGAGAATTCATCAAAGGAAGAATCTCCATTCTTTCTTGCACCATTTCTTCGGTAATTATTGATGCGTCATAGGGAAATAAGCCTAGAAGGCCTTCAATTTTCTCTTGATTCATGTCTCCGCCTAAGAAATCCGCTAATAATTTTTTAATTCCAGGCATTTCGTTATATACGGCCATCTCTTCAACACCGCCAGGTGCCATTAATATTAAATTTTTAACTCTGTCTGGGTGGTTAAGACCGAGACCAATAGAAAGTGCTCCGCCCAGACTATTGCCAATCAACGAAAACGTATCAACTCCCAATGCATCAAGAAGTTCGATAATTTTTTGATTGAAGTAATCCATAGAATAGATAACATTTTCAGGCTTGCTAGAAAATCCATACCCCGGAAGGTCAGGCAAAATGACTCTGAAGCCTGCTGCTTTTAGCGCGCTAAAATTATTTTTAAAATTCGTATGTCCAGATGCACCGGTTCCACTGCCATGCAATAAAACCACAACCTCTCCCTCGCCTTCATCGTAAAAATGAAAGCGGAAATTTTCCTGGACATCTAAATATTGACCTTTGGGAATCATGAAATTAAATCTTTGTAAGAGTTATCGGTAATCCATCAACGGGGCGAGGCAAGTGAACATGCATAAAGGCTGGATCATAACCTGGACGAAGTGTTACTTTGTAGTTTTTCAAAAGTCTGAATAAATATAACTTCGCATTCATTAGCGCAAAATGCATACCAATACATTTATGAGCACCGCCACCAAATGGGACGTAGCTAAAACCATGCCTTTTGTGTTCAGCTCTTTCTGGAGAAAACCTCATCGGATCAAACTCTAATGGATTAGACCACCACTCTTCCATCCGATGAGTAAACGGTGGGCTCAGCATGATCATTGTATTTGCAGGAATGTCGTAACCATTCACATGAACATCCCGAGTGGTTCTTCTGTTTAAGATCATTACAGAAGGGTAGAATCTTAAGGTTTCTTGAAACACATATTCTGTTAATTTCATCTCAGCCACATCATCAAAAGTGGGCATTTCATTTTTAATGCTAAAAATTTCATTCCTAACCTTATCTTGCCAATCTGGGTTTTTACCTAAGTAATAAAGAATATTGGTTAAAGCGCTTGTAGTAGTATCGAATGCTGCAAACAATAAGAATGCCATGTGCCCATCAATATCTTCATCATTTAGATATTCACCGTCCTCATCTTGAGCATTGCAATAACGAGTAAACATATCTTGTCCATCTGTGCCCCTACGCAGTGGAATATTTGCTTTAAAAAATTGTCTAAGCTCTTCCCTAGCTTTAAGTGATTTGCTAAAAGTGGTAAATGGGATGTTGTAAGGTAGAGGAGTAATTAAACCCTTGTTAATTGTTTCAAAGATGTAATTTAATCTTTGAGCCTCTGGACTCTTTTCATCCAAGCCTATAAAAACTCTTGCAGCCACATCCATTAGAGTTGTTTGAATGGTGTCATAAAAAATAAACTCTTCGTTCACTGGCATGGCTTGAATTCTTCTTTCTTGAATGGGATTCAGCATCTCAACATAGGTTTTTAATGCGTCATTTTTAAAAGCTGGCTGTGAAGCTCTTCTTGTTCTCTTGTGCTTCTTGTCATCTCTAATCAGCATGCCTTCAGGATACAAAGTACCTAAAGAGCTACCGTATCCGCCGGCAGAGCTAAAATTACCCTTAGGATCAAAGAGAGCTGCCTCGTTAAACTCTGGGCCTAAACACATCAATATCCTTTGATTTTTAACCATGTCTAGACGAGAGACAGGACCAAATCGTTCATAGTGGTCGTTGCAAAATGCAAGGGTGTCTTTCACTAAATCAATAGTCTTCCCTAAAAACGGTAGTCCATACTCTCCCGGGAATTGGGAAAGATCTCGATTGTCTGGTGCTAATTTAGTATTTGACATAGTGATACCTTATTATGAATTTTTACTTAGTAATTTCCACCAGTAATTTGGAAAAAATCTTCTAATCCTAGTTGCATACAATGCATCAGGGGTGGGGAAGCAAATCACCTTGTCGGTTAATAAGTCTCTTTCTATTGCTGTTACGACATCCTCAGGATTATTCAGAGTGCCTTTTTTCATTGCTTTACTAATAGAGCTAGGAGCATCAGTTTCATCAACAAATCTCATCAATGGTGTATCTGTCATGGCTGGGCAAACCAATAAAACGCGAATAGCTGTATCTGCTAATTCTTTGGCTAATATTTCTCCAAACATATTTACTGCAGCTTTTGAAGCGCTATAAGCCGCCATATTTTCAACTGGGCAAGTGCCTGCTATAGAGCCAAAAAGTATAATTTGTCCTTCATTTCTTTCGATCATTGCAGGAAGGATGCTGGTAATAATATTCACCGTGCCTTCGTAATTAATTCTCATCAAGGTATTAATGGAGTTGGCTGTTAAATCTGCCACTTTACCCATAGGCATAATTGCACCAGCATTAGTAACGCGATCTATTGGACCCACTTCACTTTGAACCTGTCGCACCATAGCTTGAACAGCATCATTATCGGAAAGATCACATGGAAATATTGAAATATTATTAGATTCTTGCTTTAACTCATTCAAGCCATTTTCATTCACATCTACTGCAGCAACATGCACGCCATCTGCAGCCAATCTTTTAGCAGAAATCCTACCCATGCCACTCGCAGCGCCGGTAACTAATGCAACTTTAATATCTGTCAAAACGTGCCTCCTATATTTTATTTTCTTCAATCATTCTATAACGACTTGTAGGAATTACTTCAATCTTTTGAAAATCGATAAAACTACTACAACTCTCCATCATTAAATCAGTATTCTTTGAAAGTAACGCAGGATCATTTTCAGCATTATAAAAAATAGCTGGATTAGACATAGCGTCAGATGGAAAACATTCCTCTATAACAGCTATAAAATTTGGAGAATCTTTTTGAAGTGGCCTTACAACCGTATTTTGTACATATGTAAAATTTGATTGTGTCTCAATGGCAATGTTGGTGTGATGATGAGTCCAATGATCAAACCAGTCAAATGCACTCATATGAGCAGGTTTTTCTAAAAAAACAACTTGCGAGAACCCTTCGCTTCTTTTGCCTAAATAGTCTTTACTCTCATCATTAAGGATTATTGACTCACTGACAATAAAGCCTTCTACTTTTGAGGTTAGTGAAGTAAGGATCGAGACAATCTGTTCTGAATGATAGTGACTTAATACTTTGATAAAAATTATTGCGTTGGGATTTTTTGGGTAGCTTGACTGCACCAATGCCGCTGCTGCATTGACATCCTCGTCTGCAATATTGATCTGTAGATCATTAACCAAGGATGCAAGGGTAACTGGTAAATCCACAAGAAGAGAGTTTTTAAACTTTTCTAAGGAATCAGGTTCCTTCTTCCATAATTTAAAAACAATTTTTTCCATTTAAGCCCTTTGAGATGAAACCGATATTACTTCGCCAGTCATATAGGACGATAAGTCAGATGCTAAAAATAAAATTATATTTGCTACTTCCCATGGTTCAGCGCCTCTTCCATAGGCTTCTTGAGAAGCTAAATTATCAATGAGCTCTGAGGAACTAGTCTTAGCGAGATGGGGGTTCATGGCAAGACTTGGCGCTACAGCATTAATTCTTATGCCATGCTCAACAGTCTCCATGGCAACACATCTCGTTAAAGCCATTACACCTGCTTTTGCAGCAGCATAATGAGATTGACCGGCTTGTGCCCGCCATCCCAAAACAGAGGCATTGTTTACAATGACGCCCTGCGTTTCTTTTAAGATAGGAATAGCAGCTCTCATCATCTTCATAGCACCATTTAACGTTACATCCATGACTAAATTCCAAGCGTCATTGCTCATAGTTTCCAGTGCAGATTCCCCACCCAAGCCAGCATTATTAATGACGCCATCCAAATGACCATAACGAGCTAAAGCCTGTCTAAACATAGCGTCAATTTCTTCATCAGAAGTAACATTGCAAAGACATCCATCAACCTCTCCTAAATTTAAATTCTGAAGATTTTCAATTGCCTGCTCTAATCTGCCCTGATGAACGTCTGAGATAAAAACATTTGCGCCTTCTTCTAAAAATCTTTTTGCAGTTGAGAATCCAATACCGGCACCAGCAGAAGCAGTCAACAAAATGTTTTTGCCAATAAATAAATTTCGACCTTCTGGGTATTTTGGATTCATTAAATTATTCATGAGCAGTTCTCTAGAATAGTAACATTTGCCTGGCCGCCACCCTCGCACATTGTTTGCAAGCCATAGCGAATTCCATCTCTTTTCATTGAATGTATCATAGTAGTCATAAGTCTTGCTCCAGTAGCCCCAAGAGGATGCCCAAGAGCTATAGCGCCACCATTAATATTAATTTGATCCATCGGATATTGCATTTCTTTTTGCCATGCCATTGCGACAGATGCAAAAGCTTCGTTAATTTCCACTATGCCAATATCATTGAGGCTAATTCCTGATTTCTTAATAGCATATTCAGTTGCAGGCATTGGTGCAGTGAGCATCCAAATTGGATCGTCTGCTCGAACACTAATATGAGCAACACGAGCCAATGGAGTAAGGTTATGCTCTTTAAGAATTTTTTCAGACACCATTAGTATTGCAGAAGAAGCATCGGCATTTTGTGATGAGATTGCAGCAGTAATATCATGCCCATCAATTATAGGATTAAGTGATGCCATTTTTTCTAATGATGTTTCAGCTCTGGGAGTTTCATCCGTATAAAAGTCGCCAATTGGGATGATTTCGTCTACAAAATGTTTAGCATTAATTGCTCGCATTGCTTTTTGATGACTCTCAAAAGCGAAACTCTCCATCTCTGCTCTGGAAATTTTCCACTTCTCTGCAATCATTTGTGCAGAATTGAACTGACTTACTTCTTGGTTGCCATATCGCTTTACCCATCCAGTCGAGCCAGAAAAAGGGTCATCGAAACCTAGGGCTTGACCAGCCAACATGGCATAAGAAATTGGAATCATATTCATGTTTTGCACCCCACCTGCAATCACAACATCAGCAGTGCCTGACATAATGGCTTGAGAGGCAAAATGGACAGCTTGTTGAGATGAGCCGCATTGACGGTCAACAGTTGTCCCAGGAACGTGTTCAGGCAGACCTGCTGCTAGCCAGCAAGTTCTGGCAATATCGCCAGCTTGAGGTCCTACAGTATCAACGCATCCAAAAATAACATCCTCAACTAGCCCAGGATCTAGATCCACCCTGTCAAATGTAGCCGAAAGAATTGCAGCTCCTAGGTCTGCAGGATGGATGCTGGATAAGGAACCTTTCTTCTTTCCTATTGGGGTTCTTAAAGCACTGACAATGTATGCATCTTGCATAATATTTTCCTCTTATCTAAAAAGTATAAAGCACACCAATCTCATCATTGGAGGATTTTAGGGTATTAAAAATTATTTTTTGCTGCTGATCATCATTTCCCCAGCAAGCCATTAAAGACCAAGCTTTCCTCATATATATATGCAGATCCATTTCCCAGGTATACCCCATAGCACCATGAGCTTGAATACAGTTTTTGCAAGCTAATTCTGCTGCCTTAACTGCCATGTATTTTGCATGCGCGCAATGAAGAGCAGATTTAGAATTGTGATCGAAGAGAGAATATGATGCTCTGTATATTGCTGGCCTAGCAAATTCGATAGCTACCGCAACATCAGCCAGCATATGTTTAACTGCCTGAAAAGATCCAATAGGTTTACCAAATTGATTTCTATCCAAGACATAAGCTGAGCTTAGATCTAGCATCTTTTGCGCCAATCCAATCAATAAAGCAGCACTTTGCAGCGTTCCTCTTGAAATGACTGCTTGATTAAGAGTTACAAAATTCCGATCTGAATGAATAGAACTTTTGGTCTCATGGATTTTTGATAACACTCTAGAAGGATCATTTGATTTAATCTCCTCGCTATCATAATCACCTTTTTCAAGAAAATGACATGAGGTTTCATCAAACATTATCAATGCTTTTGAATCATCTAGAAATACGGGATGAGGATTGTGAGGGTGAGCAACAGCTATATAATCCATGCCGCTATTAAACTTAGACTTTATGGCTTCCTGAATCTCCGCAGGGAACAAGCCTAAAATGTCATTCACAAGAAAATTTTGCTCAGCAACAGGTTCCGGTAATGCAACATATCCCATCTCTTCTATCATTAAAGTTAAAGCGATTTGATCGATTCCTAGTCCGCCATCTTCTTCTTTTAAATTTGCGCCTAAGACGCCAAGGTCGCAAATGGCTTCCCATCTTTTAGCATTAAAGGGTTTATTTTCCTGCCAACCCGATCGAATAGAATCAGGAGTACATTCTTGAGCTAAGAAGCCTTTCATTGTTTCTTGAAATTGAAGCTGCTCCTCTGTAAATACAAATTTCATAATTTACCTTGGCAGTCCCAACAAACGCTCAGCAATAATATTTTTTTGAATCTCATTGGTGCCTGCATAAATAGGTCCAGCATATGAAAACATGAAACCCTTAATCCACTGAGCTGCATCTTGATGCTCTTCAGTATCTAGTTCTGCATTCGCACCAAGAATTTTTAGAGCTGTTTCGTGCATCATATAATCTAATTCAGACCAAAATATCTTACCTAAACTAGACTCCGAGCCAATAGAGCCACCGTCCATTAACTTTGATGCTGTATGGTAGATGCTTAAAGCATATGACTCAGATTGGGCCCAAGCATCAACTATTTTGGCTTGAATGGCTGGAGAACATGTAGATTCGTTTTCCAGATATAGCGATAAGAGTTTGGCGGCAGTCTGCTGGAATCTTGCAGGACTTCTAAGCATTAATCCTCTTTCAAATCCTGCTGTTGCCATTGCTATTTTCCAACCCTCTCCTTCCCCACCAATTAAATTTTCTGCTGGGACCTTCACATCGTCAAAATATATTTCGGCGAAACCAGGCTCTCCGTCTAATTGAGGAATTGGTCGAACAGTAATGCCAGGTAGATCCAGTGGAGCCAAAATAAAAGATAATCCATGATGTCTCTCAGACTCTAAATCAGTTCGAAATAGCCCAAAAGTCCAGTCTGCATAGGCCGCCCTTGAGGACCATGTTTTCTGACCATTTATTACAAAGAAACCATCTTCTAAAACTGCGGTTGTCCTAATTGCTGCCATGTCGCTGCCAGCGCCAGGTTCTGACCAACCCTGAGCCCAGACATGATCTCCGGTTGCCATGGCATTAAGAAATTTATTTTTTTGAACATCTGTTCCGAATTCCATCAGTGTTGGACCTAGAAGGAATACTCCATTTTGATTAACTCTAGTTGGTGCTTCAGCACGATAATACTCTTCTTCAAAAATTAACCATTCAATTAAATTAAGGGCTCTGCCTCCATATTCTTTTGGCCATGTAACCATGGACCAGTTTCCAGAATTTAAAGTTTTTTCCCACTCTCTGTGTTGTTCGAAACCCTCTTTTGTGTCCAAGGATTTGAGCTTATTTTTAGGCAGGTTCAGCTCTAACCAAGAACGAATTTCTTGGCGAAAAGTATTCTGCTCTTCTGTAAAATTAATCTTCATCGTTAAAGTTAGCGTCTCTTTTTTCTACAAATGCATCTCTAGCTTCTTGAGAATCTTTGGATTTATATAATTCTAAAGTAAATGTTTGCTCAGATTTGTAATGCTCATCCACATCTCCATTTTCTATCTGATTTAGAGCTTTTTTTGCAAGGTTCATTGCTATGGAACTCTTAGAGGCAATATCAGAAGCAATCTCCATTGCGGCATCATGCAATGAATCAATATTTTCGTGAAGAGATTCAATAGATCCATACTCATAGGCTCTTTGAGCAGAGATAGGTTTGCCTGTGAACATCATTTTTCTAACAGCCTGAAGGGGAAACAATCTACTTAAATGAGCTCCACCACCCAAGGCTCCTCGATCAATTTCAGGAAGACCAAAGTAAGCCTCTTTTGTCGAAAGCACTATATCGGAGGCGCCAGCAAGCAGAATGCCGCCACCCAGGACAAAACCATGACAGGCAGAAATTACTGGAACATTACAAACATGAATAGCTCTTGCTGTTTTCCAACAACCATCATTTACTGCAGAAATTTTAGTCGGATCTTCTTGCAACTCTTTTACATCTGCGCCTGCACAAAACCCTTTGCCTGCAGCAGAAATCAAAATTACTTTTACTTCATCATCGTGCGATAAAAAATCTATATTTTTGGCTAAATCTAACCATTCTTGAGAATTTAATGCATTGACTGGCGGGCAATCTAAAACAATCTCAGCTATGCCATGTTTAATTGATGTATTTACGCCCATAATCTATCTCCTTATTCCCTCTAACTTTGAGCAAGCCTGATCAAAATCATTCATGATCTCTAAAACTAAGTCTTCGCAAGCTGGCAGATTGGTGATAATACCAGCCACCTGACCGGATGGCATTGCTCCTTCTTCAGGAAACCCCTCAACCATTGCTTTCTGAATAATTGCTGGACTATTAGCTGACATAACAGACTGCGAAATAGTTAAATCATCTCCTTTGAGCATCGCAAAAAAAGCTTTAATTAGATCTTTGTAGGAAGATTGAGTTAATTGCTTGTACTTAATGGCAGACCCTATAGAGATCCACAATAGAGTAAACGGATTTGAATGATCTATCTTTTTTATATAATCATTAAAAATAAGCCTATGCGGCAGTCCATCAAATTTTTTGGTTATTTTGATATCATCAATTTCGGCTGAAATATAAGATTCTTTGGTCTGACTCGGCACCGGACTTTCTTGAGTCATCATAAACCTTGTGCCCATTGCAATACCGTCAGCTCCCCAGGCTAATGCAGCAGCCAGTCCTGATCCATCTCGAAATCCTCCAGCAGCGATCACAGGTATATTTACCTTTTGCAATACAGAACTTAATAATAGAGTCGTAGGGGTTGAACCTGTGTGACCGCCCCCCTCAGAGCCCTGGATAACCAAAGCATCGGCACCTAATTCCTCAGCCTTGATAGCATGCTTTAAAGCGCCAACAGTTGGCATGCAAATTACACCATGTTTTTTAAACTCTTGAATATACTCAGCCACAGGAGAGCGGGAATAACTTACTGCTTTAATTCTGTGTTTGATAACGGTTGCAACAATTTGATCAGCACCTGGTTGAAACATATGAAAGTTTATTCCAAAAGGTTGGTCGGTAAGAGTAAGTGTTTTTTCAATCATCTCTATCGCTTCCTCAGGACCGCAGGTCGCCAGAGCAAGAAATCCAAATGCTCCAGCATTAGAAGAAGCTGCAACTAATTCTGGAGTTGCGACCCACCCCATCGCGGTTTGGATAATTGGGTATTTACAACCCAAGATGTTTGTTAACTTATTGATATCGAGTCTCAGGTATTATTATTTTTTCTTTGGAGCTTTTTTCTTTGGTATTTTTTTCTTAGTTCTCTGTGAATCAGCCATCTTTTTCGCATCGAAGCCAGATAAAACATTGCCAGTGGTTAAATCATTGTGTGCATGAGAAAAATGATGCCATGCAAATGCTGCTTCCATGCCATTGCGCTTTCCTTGTAAATCTTCTACGTGATTGATAGCTTGTTTAGTAAGTAACAGTCCCATTCTTGGCATCTGGGCTATTTTTTCTGCCATTTCCATGACGCTTGATTCTAAGTCAGTCAAAGGCACAACTTTATTTACCATACCCATTTCATAGCCTCTTGCAGCAGACATTCTTTCGCCTAAAAATAAAAACTCTTTCGCTATTCGGGGATTGAGCTCATATGGGTGAGCAAAATACTCAACACCTGGAATGCCCATTCGCACTACAGGATCTGCAAAAAATGCATCGTCAGACGCAACAATAAGATCGCAAACCCAAGCAAGCATGCAGCCACCGGCAACGCATGCACCATGAACCATCGCTATAGTTGGTTTGGGTATATCTCTCCATCTTCTGCACATATTTAAGTAGACTTCTTGTTCGCGCACATATAAAAATTCTCCACCCGGCTTATTTGTATGGTCATACCACATAGACTTACGGTCATATTCAACATCAATATCTCTTCCAGGCGTTCCAATATCATGGCCTGCTGAGAAATGCCTGCCATTTCCTTTTAAAACAATAACTTTAACCTCATCATCATCTACGGCTTTTTTAAAAGCCTTGTCTAGATCGTATGTCATCTTTCCATTTTGAGCGTTGTTATACTCTGGTCGATTCATTGCAATGATGGCAATCCCATCTTTCTTTTTATACTTAACTGTTGGCTTAGCACGTGTCATTTTTATTCCCCAAAAATTATTTTTCTTGTACCCATCGGATCAAGAGCTTCTCTTATTAATTTCAGCTCTTCATCAGAAGGTAATGTAGTTTCTTCATCTGATTTGATTGCTATGTTAAAACCCGTGTTCTCAATAATATCCTCAATGCTAACGCCAGGATGTATTGAAAGAAGTTGCAGCTGATGATCGGGGCCATTGAAATCAAATACACCAAGATTTGTTACAACTAAAAATATATCTGGTTTTGATGCGAGAGCATGTTGACTGTTGTATCCCATACCTGAAACCATATCCACTTCTCCCTCAACAAATGTTTTAATTGAGTGATTGGGTATAAATATAGAATTTCTATGGCTGATAAAATTTCCTGGAAATCCCCGAACCCCTAGCAATTGAACTTTTGGATTGCTGTGATCTCCAATGCAACTTATGTTTGTTTGTCCAAAAGAGTCTATCTGAGTTGGGGTAACCATGGCATGTCTCTGCCCACCCCATAAATTCTCAAATACCCTGCTGTAACTCATGTAGCCTTCAATCAAATCTTCTGAGGCATCTCTTTTACCCATCGGCAGAGGTTTAGAGATTAAAAAAGTCTCTCCATCAGTCATCATTAGATCAGGATTACAGGTAAGTTTAGCAAGGCCAGCTGCAATTCTTGGAATTAATCCAATGCCTGTAGCTAGAAGCTCTCCATCATCTTTCCATGCTTTAGAAGCAGCAGTTATACATATTTCTGATAGGGATATTGAATCTGCCATATTAAAATTGAGGTAAGGGAATATTGTTTACAAAAGCCTCTCCACCAACTACTTCAATATAATCTGTATGCGAGATGTTGAGATACTTGTCGTTATAATCTTCGAAAGATTTAGCTGCTGCTGAGTAAGTTTTTAAGTGCTCCATGTCAAAACCATAATTCGGAGCACATGATGTTGGATGAGCTCCACCCGGAGCATGAGTGACTCCTGTAACTAAACTACGTTCGAATCTATTAAAAATTGCACCTTCCTTGCCGCCAAGCCCTTCTGTTTCAACTACTTCTTCGGCAGACACATATGTTTTCTTTGCAGCTCTAGCGAACATTTCATCAAAAAATGGGTCTGGACCAAAAATTTGAGTGTTCCCTTTTTGGTCTGATTTGTTCACATGCAACAAAGCTACATCTAAATTAAGTGCTGGCATAGCGACGTATTGCTCGCCATCCGCATAAGGTGAGGTGATAAGTTTAATCTCAGGATTATTTTTTAAAACATCGGTACCAAAGCCAACTCTTGTTGGCAGAAAAGATAGTTTCATAGCTGCGGCTCTCAGGCCCCACTGCACCATGCCTTCGTCTAGCTCCATAACCTCTAGTTCTCCGTTTTGGCGTGCCTGACGGAAATGAGAATCTAAAGGAATCATATCCAACGAGACAAAACCAAAGATTAATTTTTTAACCTTGCGGTGAGCGCATAGTAATCCCACATCTGGACCTCCATAACTAACAATGGTTAGGTCTTTTAAGTCGGATTGGCAAATTGCTCTTATTAATGACATAGGCTTACGACGGGCTCCCCAGCCTCCAACACCAATAGTCATTCCGTCTGAAAGTTGGCTGATTACATCAGAGTGTGAAAGAATTTTATTCATGGGTCTAACTCTCAGGTGGAGAAAATGCGTGACCCCAAAAACTTGGTATCTTACTTTCTTGCTTAGTAAATGTTTCCCAGTCTACCTGCCATCCGTCGTAACCAAACTCTAAGTCAAAGCCACTAGGAGTCTGCATATAAAAAGAAACCATCATGTCGTTAGAGTGCCTACCCAATGAAGATGAAATGTGAACATTGTTTTGCATGGCTCTATCAAGACCATGCCCCACCTCATCAACATTATTCACCTCTACCATGGTGTGTATTAAACCAGAGGGAGGAATGGGAGATTCATACAGAGCGACTGTATGATGTCTAGGATTATCGCAATGCATAAAATGTAATTTAACTTCAGGAGCATCTGGCGCAGGACCCATTGGAAAATTCATATAATCAGAATCTTCAAAACCCAAAGTATCTATATAAAAACTATGAGCTACCTCTAAATCAGGTGCTGCAAAAACTACATGACCAAATCCAAGTCCTTTGGTAATAAAACCTTTGATGTCTTGAGGAGATAGAAATGGCTCATCTGCATCTGCTCCCCCATAAGATATTTCTAAAACATTTCCTGCTGGGTCTTTTAAAGTAATCCCGTTTTTTACACAGCGAGCTGCAATGAGCTCATCTGAAAAATCAGCAAATTCAATATTTGCACTGGTTAGCTCATTTTTAGCTACCTCAAATTCCTCTTTTCCTCTAATGTTCAGTCCAGCAGCAATAAATTTCTTAGACCCGCCAGTTTGAATATGAAATCTAAAAGCCTTTTCATCCATCCGAAGGTATAAATTGTGATCATTACTCAATGATTCATTTTTCATTAGACCAACTACATTTTTAGCATAATCATCCCACTCTTGTAGATCGGTAGTTTCAATTGATACATAACTTAAAGATTCTATTTTCATGATGCCTCTTTATCCTTGAGATAATTTATTTTATAGCAATCAGGCTATTACAAATTATTTAATTCATATCTTATATTTCCATTATTAATTCTATCATTCAACTTATTTATCCATAACTTTTACCGCAATAATTACGAACAATAATGTTCTTAACAAAAAAGTGCTTTAAGGGAGTTAAATTGGATAAAATAAGATCATGTCATTAATTAAAGCACTAATTACGCCCGTAACTCCATTTCAACAAAATGCACCAATTTTATTTTGTGAGGATACAAAAAAGTGCGCATTTGTTGATCCTGGTGGTGATTTAGACATTCTCCTTGGCGCAGCTAAAGACAATAATTTAATTCCAGAAAAAATCTTATTAACCCATGGACACATAGACCATGCTGGAGGAGCTTCAGAGCTTGCATCCATGCTATCAATAGAAATTGAAGGTCCGCATAAAGAAGATACTTTTTTACTGGATTCCCTAGAATCACAGGGGAACATGTTCGGATTTCAAGCGCGAAACTGTATCCCTAATAGATGGCTACAAGATGGGGATGAGGTGACCATAGGCAATGAAACGCTCCAAGTATATTTTTGTCCAGGACATACGCCAGGTCACATCATTTTTTTTCATGCAGAATCTAATCTTGCCGCAGTTGGAGATGTTCTATTTCAAGGGTCTATCGGCAGAACTGATCTTCCGGGAGGCAATCATCAGGACTTAATTAACTCAATTACTCAAAAATTATGGCCATTGGGTGAGGAAGTTTTATTTCTTCCTGGTCATGGGCCTGTTTCAACATTTGGTCAAGAAAGACAAACCAATGCATTTGTTGCAGATACTGTTTTAGCAAACTAAATCAGTCTACCCAAATTTTAACTACCTGCCCCCGATCATCCTTCATGGACCCCGTCACTATTAAAATAAAATCTATAATCCACCAAATACCGAATCCACCGATTGTAATAATAAATAAAATTGCTGACGCGTAACGCTTAAGAAAAAATCTATGTGCACCTAAAGGCCAAGAGAGCACTAAAAATAATAAGAAAGTTGGAAGAATTCTTTTTTCAGAAACATTAAAATGCTCATTCATATCTTCCGCCCGCAAGGCTGGAGCTCATTTTAATAACAAGGGATGTTGGCAAATTATTGCATAAAAAAGCAATGGTCTTATTTAGTAGCCCGGGAACCCAAGCACTCTTTCCTTTCATCATGGCGTCTACTGCACCTTTAGCAACGGTCTTAGAATCTTTTTTCATAAAACTGGGTACTTCATCCATAGCATCTTGCATGCCACTAGCTGAATGAAACTCTGTCACAGTAAAACCAGGACATACATTGGTAGATGTAATGCCATGACTCCGATAATTTAAATTTAAAGCATCACCAAATCTATTTACAAAAGTTTTAACTGGGCCATAAAGTGCCCCCCATCCTGTAGCTGGAGGAGCAAAAGCTGCCAAAGAAGATACCAACATAATTTTTCCTGATTTTTGCTTCAACATACCCGGGATAAATCTCTTGGTAAGTGCTACAACACTAGTTCCTAGAACTCGTAAGAATTTTTCTTCTTCCTCTTCACCAGTTTCATGAAATTTTTTATTGATGCTATATCCAGCGTTATTTACTAAGATATTTACAGCATATTGATGTGTGTCACAAAAACTAAAGATTGTTTCTGGAGCACTAGTCTCACTAAGATCAGCAACCACATAGTCTGCGTGTACCCCAAAGTCTAATGTTAATTGCCCGGCAATATCTTTTAAACGATCCTCTCTTCTTGCTGTGAGTAAAATATTATGACCGCGGCTCGCAAGCTCACGAGCTATATCCAAACCAATGCCAGCAGTGCTACCAGTAATTAATGCATAATTTTTTGTCATATTGAGCCTTTAAGTGTTTGGTTCTAAATCTTTAATCTTCAATCTTACATCATAAGGAATTAGGCCTTTAGCATCGTGGGCTTTCTTGATGGCAAAAACCTTTTTTAATCTTGTAGGATCCATCGGAGACATCCTCCTCTCACTCATATCAATATGACCTTCTACAGTCTCATACATTGCACAAATTACCTCATCTTTATCAAACAAAGCACCAATCATATGAAATAGCTTCGCATTAACATTAAACAATCTGAAGGCAGGAAAAATCTTATCGCCCAAAAGAAACTCTTTTTTAAATCTATAATTATCTTCAAGAGTAAATGAAGAAAACCCGCTCTCTAAATACTCTTCATCAAAACCAAAATCTTTAGTGGTAAATTCCCAGCCTTGCTCAAAGACTGCTTTGATGTGGTTAACGTTCATGTGACCGTTAAAATCGCACATATCCTCAGTTACAGTAACTTCCTTGCCTATATACGGAAAAAGATTTTTCATGCCTAGTTAATTATTTAAAAGAATGGATTGTGAGCAAATATTAAAAGATTTGCAAATGATTAACTCTGTTTTCATGCAAAGATTTAAGTACAATAACAATTTATTAGATAGGGTTTACTACTTGGAAAAAACATCGGCTCCTGCTGACCATCGAGCAATCATCGTATCGGTTGATCTTTTAAGATCGTCTCCCAAAGAATCTAATAACTTCAACTCTAATGAATTCCTAGATCTCTCTAACTCTGCTGGGTTAGTAATTGAAGACCATATATTTTCAAAACAAAATTTTGTATCAGCCAGTCACTTTCTTACCAAAGGAAAGGTGGAGGAGCTAAAGACACTGGTAACTGAAAAAGATATCAAATTAGTCTTATTGGATTGTGAACTATCTCCCTCGCAAGAGAGAAATTTAGAAACGGCTCTGTGCGCAAGAGTTTTAGATAGAACGGGTTTAATCCTAGATATTTTTGCTACTAGGGCTCAAAGTGATATTGGAAAATTACAAGTAGAACTTGCTCAACTCAGCTTTCTTTCTACGCGACTAGTCCGAGGATGGAGTCATTTGGAGAGACAAAAGGGAGGAATCGGACTTAGGGGTCCAGGTGAGACTCAGCTAGAAACAGACAGGCGATTAGTTGGTAATAGAATTAAGCAATTAAAAAATAGGCTTAAAAAACAGCATAATCAAAAGAATTTAAATCGGTATTCTAGGAAAAAAGGATCAGATAAATTAGTTGCTCTCGTAGGCTATACCAATGCAGGTAAGACATCTATTTTTAACACATTAACTAAAGGCGGTCTTTATGCTGCGGACAAGCTATTTGCTACTTTAGATACTACGACCAGAAAAGCAGACTTTAAATCTAAGACCCTAAGCACGGTATTATTTTCAGACACAGTAGGGTTCATTTCAAACCTTCCAACAAAACTTATTGAATCATTTAAAGCAACATTAGATGACTTAGCTTCAGCAGATCTCTTGGTGCATGTTGTAGATGCAGCAGATCCAGAAAGTGATTTTAAAGTTCAGCAAGTTAATCTGATCTTAGATGATCTTGGGGTAGATAAAATACCTCAAATTAAAGTTCTTAATAAAAGTGACTTAATACCAGATACCTTAATCAAACCATCAGGTAATGAGCATCCAGAAATCAAAGTTTCTGCAGAGACTGGGGATGGTTTGGATCAACTTAAAACCCAAATATCTGAAATGCTTTTTGGCGAAATTCTTTCAGGCTGGATTTGTTTCTCGCCAACACAAGCAGCAATTAGATCAAAGTTATTTGATTCAGGGTGCATTGTTAAAGAGGAGATTGATGAAAATGGGAGTTATCAATCATTTGTTGAGATAAGCAAAAGTATGTTGCAGCAATTCGATAACTTGGAGGGAGCTAAATCACTTAAGCCCCTATCTCTATAAAAAAAGAGCCGCATCGGCGGCTCTTTTTGAAAAAATTTTGATCAAGAAAAATCTGGATCGCCTGGATCAAAGAATACTTGTCCATTTGATATCTCGGGAGTAGAACAAGTAGTTGCAGCTTCCATTTGAATCTTAGCATCACCACCTGTCTCTTCCCATAAACTATTTCCTTCACTCATGGTCTCAAGATTTTCATGAAAATTTGCAAACCAGAAGTCCTCATCTGCCGCTGCATCATCGGGAAAATAAATTCCATAGGCATAAAAACCATTAGTTTGTGACTGATCTATGTTATCAAGCCAAGAATTATATTGAATCAAAGCATTAGAGAAATCTTCCTGGCTCTTTCCTTCATTTAAAGTGCAGGGACTAAAGCTAGCTGAGAATGAACCATCCTCTGGAGTGTCACCAAAAGCATATGGATTATAAGGAAAAAGAAATTCATACCCTTCTCTATTTTCGCCGTCACACTGAAGAACTGAAGAGTATTTTTCACCCCATGCTGCAGCTTCTTCACTTGCTAGCCATTCTTGCCATTCTGCATCAGCCTCTTCTTTTGAAGACCAGCTTAGCTCCCACCAATTATTGAATGATGTGTCATCATCCGTTACTGTTGCGTAACCCCAAGCACCAAGCATAGATTCGGGTTTTTCAATCCCTCTCCATGAGGCAATTGCCTCATTTAGAGCATCTTGACTATACTTGTCACCAGCAGTGCATGTCATAAATTCGTTGTACATAGTGTAGTTAGTTGCATCCCACGCAAGTGTATCTTCCTTGGTTTCGCTCATATCTCCACATGAAATTAAGAAAATAACAGGGGATAAAAGCAAAGCTTTTGTATACTTATTGTTTATTTTCATTTTATATTTACCTCATTCATCAAAAATTATTTCTAATTTAATATACATCATCTGATCTCATTATTCATTCAACGTTATAATAATTCATGCCTAAATCTCAAAAAATCATAGATGCTCTAATTATTGGTGGCGGTCATAACGGTCTGGTCTGCGCGTACTACTTAGCTAAAAAGGGTCTTAATGTTCATATCTATGAAAAGAGAGCAATTATAGGTGGGGCAGCTGTCACTGAAGAGTTTTACCCTGGCTTTAGAAACTCAGTTGCAAGCTATACAGTTAGTTTGCTGAATCCTGAAATCATCAAAGATATGCGTCTCAAAGATTATGGCTTAGAGATTGTGAAACGTCCAATTTCTAATTTTTTACCCATCGATGATTCAACTTTTCTAAAGTTAGGCGGTGGCTTAGAAAAAACTCAAAAAGAGTTTATAAAATTTTCTGCAAAAGATGCTGCAAGGCTCCCAGAATACTATGAACGAATTGAAGCGGTAGCAGATGTATTAAGAGGTCTCTCAATCAAAACTCCACCAAATCCTAAGCAGGGAATAAGAGCAGCTTTAAATGCAGCTCTTCAACTTTGGCCCATAGCCACAAAAGGCAATCAAGTTCACCGAGATGTTTATGATCTGTTTACCAAAAGTGCTCGCTCATTCCTTGATTCCTGGTTTGAAAATGAACATGTTAAAGCTGCATTTGGCTTTGATGCAATTGTAGGAAATTTTGCTAGCCCGGATACTCCGGGATCAGCATATGTTTTGTTGCACCATGTATTTGGAGAGGTAAACGGAGAGAAAGGCGCATGGGGTCATGCAATCGGTGGAATGGGTTCTATTACTAAAGCTATGCAGCAAGCCTGCGAGGATGAGGGAGTAAAAATTTATACAGACGCCTCAGTCGAAAGAGTCATTGTAAATAATGGCGCGGCTATTGGGATTCAATTAGAGAATGGCTCAAAAATTGAGGCTAAGAAGATAATCTCCAACTTAAATCCAAAGCTTCTTTATAAAAAACTGATAGATGAAAAAGACTTAGATCCAGAATTTAATCGAAAAATGGATGGGTACAAGTGTGGTTCGGGAACTTTTCGGATGAATGTGGCATTGTCAGAGTTACCAGATTTCTTATCTCTTCCAGGTAAAGATATTGCTGAACATCATCAAAGTGGGATTGTGATTGCGCCGACCCTCGACTATATGGACAAAGCATACATCGATGCCAAGTCCCACGGTTGGTCTAGCAATCCCATAGTTGAAATGTTAATACCGTCAACAATGGACGATACTCTCGCCCCACCAGGGCAGCATGTTGCATCATTGTTTTGCCAACAATTTTCTCCGCAATTATCAGGAGAGAGGTCTTGGCATGATTTTAGATTAGAGGCAGCAGATACTATTATTGAAACTGTAAATAACCATGCTCCTAATTTTAAAAACTCTATTTTAGGAACAATGATCCTCTCCCCATTAGATCTTGAAGAGAAATTTGGATTAACTGATGGGGACATTATGCATGGGCAGATGACTCTAGATCAGATGTGGGCGGCTAGACCTATATTAAATTATGGTGACTATCGCGGTCCTCTAAAATCTCTCTATATGTGTGGCTCAGGAACTCATCCTGGAGGTGGAGTTACTGGTTTGCCTGGAAGAAATGCAGCAAGAGAAATCTTAAAAGATAGCTAAGCTTCAATCGAAGACGACTCAGACTCTAAAGTTGCAAAATACTCTCTTGCCTTTTCAATTACCTTAGGTGCCAGCCAGACTGATGAAATCAATGTAGGTATCGCCATAAACGCAAACGAAAGATCAATCACAGCAATAGCAGTCTTTACGGGTATTACTGCGAAGACAACAACAAAGAAAATGATGACCCACTGATAAATTTTTACTCCTTTTTTACCAAACAAAAATTGAGCACAAGCAGATCCATAAAATGAATAAGTAAAGATAGTGCTGGCTCCAAAGCTGACAACGCAGATAAGTAAAATTGCATATCCCACTGGGCCAAGAAGAACGCTAAATGCTTCTGCAGTCAACTTAACACCCTCGACACCTGGTCCTATGTCCAACCAGACTCCTGAAATAATAATTAACAAAGCTGTCGATGTGCACATGATCAAAGTATCAAAAATAGGTCCAAGCATAGCAACCAAACCTTGCTTGACCGGATTAGAGGTCTTAGCAGCACCATGAACAAGCGATTCTGTTCCTATCCCTGCCTCGTTAGAATGAGCACTTCTTTTAACGCCCATGATAATTACAGCGATCACACTTCCTCCAGCAACTGCTGAGCCTGTGAAAGCATCCTCTATGATGATTTTAAATGCAGGGATGACTGACTCAAAATTGAGTATTAAAGCAACCATGACAGAACCAAAATATAAGATACTCATTGAGGGGACAAGCCATTGAGAAACCTTTGCTATCCTCACCAGCCCACCAAAAATTACAGCTCCAGTGATCATAGCTAAAATGATTCCAGCCATTAAATTGAAATATTTGAATTCAAAGATTGGTATGGTCTCAAGCATCTGAACCATTTGATTGCTTTGAAATCCTGGTAAAGCACCAATTAAACCAGCGGCTGCAAAAAAATATGCCAATGGCATCATAGACTTAGGCAATGCATTTTTAATAATGTACATTGGTCCGCTGCGAACTGTTCCATCTTCATCAACATCTCGATACATCACAGATAAAGTACAAGTAAAAAACTTAGTAGCTATGCCTACAATTGCAGTTATCCACATCCAAAAAATTACTCCCGGACCACCATAACCAATAGCCAGGGCAACACCAGAAATATTTCCAAGACCAATCGTGCCGGATAATGCTGTAGTTAAAGCTTGAAAATGGGTAACTTCTCCGATGTCCTCTTGTTTTGTATGCTTACCTCTTATGAGCTCAAAGGCATGGAGGATATATTTAAAAGGAGTGAGTTTTGAGTAAAAAAGAAAAAATATTCCTGCTCCCACAAGGAATGGAGCATTCCACTCCCAAACAAAATCAGAAAATGCAATTATCAATTCAGAAATATTAGATATCAGATTTTCCATGCACTCAATTACAAAAGTAAAAATTCTATTGTAGAGCTATCCAAAGTGTTCTGCATGAAAATCTTGGATATCTGGATCAACCAAAGCATCTCGAATTTTTAATTCTTGATAAAGGTTTAAAGAGTCTAAAGTTTTGCATCGGCTTAAAGCAACATATGCCTGTCCAGTTGCAAATGCCCCTTCGCCCAAATCAACTGAACAACTTTCTAGCGTTAAGCCTTGAGCCTTATGAATAGTAACTGCCCATCCAAGCTTTAAAGGGAATTGCTTAAAAGAAGAAACAATCTCTTCTTCCATCTCATCGTTATATTCATCGTAAACATATTTCACTTTATTCCACTCTTCTCTTTTTACCTTAAAAACTTCTTTGCCGACCTTTACTTTAATCACTTTTTTATTTTTATCCGAGCAATCAATCACAATCCCAATAGTGCCATTGACCCAGCGACCATCTGGATCATTTTTAATAAACATGACTTTAGCGTCCTCTTTTACTCTAAGTTCTCGCGGTGCGGGTAAATCGTTTTCATTTAGATCGCCCTGCTCTCTTGATTTTGCAGCAGTTGCTGGGCCTTCAATAAGATTTAGCATCTCTTCATTGATTTGTTCGGCACGGTATTTGCGGGATGTAATAATCAGTGAGGACTCAGTATTAAATTCTGGGTTATGACATGCGCTATTAATTTTTGAAATTGATTCTTCTAGGTTTTCTCCTAAACGCACATCATTCAATAAAGCATAAAACTCTTCATCGTCTTTTTGCCTGAAAGAACTTGTGAGCTCAAAAAATGACGGGGTGGTGATCTCTTTGTAACTAAGAGCACTAAAGAAATAAACAGAGTCGTATTTTTCAAAGATTGCTGATTCTTCATGATCTTTTACCACTGGGGGTAATTGGAAAAGATCTCCACAAGCAAGAACATGAATGCCGCCGAATGGCTGAGAGGAATTACGATGTATTTTTAATGTCTCAGAAATTGCATCAAGCATTGGAGCTCTTACCATTGAAATTTCATCAATGATTAATAGCTCTAGTTTTTTTAAGAGTTTTTTGAACCGGGGATCTTTTGATTCTTGAATATTTGGAAAAGTATCAAATCCTATTCTAAAGGCTGAATTAATTGTGCTGCCACCAATATTTAACGCAGCCACGCCAGTAGGAGCGACTACCATTTTTCGCAAGAGACACTCATCTTTAACTCTTTCAATCAGAGTAGTCTTACCGGTTCCAGCGGCACCGGTGAGATAGATAAAATGTTGAGAATCTTCCTCTTCCAATAACTCTAAGATGCTTTCTAATTTACTATCAAATACAGAAGTAGGATTGTCTGAATCTGGAGATGTCATAGATAAAAAAGATAGAAGGAATGTATGATGAAATTTTACCAGTTACTATATAAATCGTGGGAAATAAAAGAAAGAAATAATGAAGGAATTTACTCATCGAATTGCTACATATGAAGACATTCCAACCATAGAATTATTGATGGAACTTTCTATTAATCAGTTATTGGGTCCATTGCTTTCAGCCGAGCAACTAGAAGCCTCTTTTGACAGTATGGGTCTAGATGACCAGCTCATTAAAGATGGAACTTACTTTATGGTTTTCTGTGATGATATCTTTGTTGGTTGTGGTGGCTGGAGCAACAGGGAGACACTGTTTGGTGGAAACCATACCCCCAACAGAGATGACAATTTTTTAGATCCCTTAAAAGATTCTGCAAGAATACGTGCAATGTACACTCATCCAGATTGGGCAAGGCAAGGCATAGGATCGCTGGTGATGCATTTAGGCGAAAATGCAGCCAAAAAATTAGGCTTTAAAAAATGTGAGTTAATGGCAACGCAATCCGGAAAACTTTTGTATGAAACTCAAGGTTATGAGCCTATCGAGAATATTTTATATAAAACTGAAACTGGTAAAAAAGTTCCAATGATTCGCATGGAAAAGATTATTTAGAGACTGGCGGAGAGTGAGGGATTCGAACCCTCGATACAGTTACCCATATACCTCCTTAGCAGGGAGGCGCTTTCGACCACTCAGCCAACTCTCCGATTTGGGTCAAGAATTATACCGCTTTAAAATAAGAAAATAACACTATCGGTTGAATTCAATTCGACTGCCGATAGGCAGGTGCTCTTTTAAAACTCCATCTTGATAAACAATCTCTCCATTTAAAATGGTATGCCTTACAGCACCAGGAAATGTATAGTCTAGGAATGGTGACCATCCACAGTGATACAAGATATTTTCTTTTGTGACTAATGTATTGGAGCTGAGATCTATGACTACTAAATCGGCATAACCACCCTCGCGAATATAGCCCCTGTCTTTAATTTGAAAACGCTCTGCAATATTATGACTAGTTTTTTGAACAATCTGCTCTAGCGAAAAAATACCTTTGGAATAAAAATCAAGAAGCACCAACAACGAATGTTGATTCAGTGGAAGTCCGCTTGGAGCTTGCAAATATGGTTGCTGTTTTTCTTCCCAAGTATGTGGGGCATGATCCGTTGCAATAATATCAATTTTATTTTTTTGCACAGCATCGATCAATGCTAATCGATCTTGCTCAGACTTAACGCTGGGATTGCATTTAATTAAATTGCCATGGGTCTTATAAGCAGCTTCGCTGAAAAATAAGTGATGCACACAAACTTCAGCAGTAATTTTTTTACCGGTAATATCTCCTTCAGTAAATAATTTCATTTCATCCGCAGTAGTAAGATGAAGAATATGGAGATTTGAGCCATGCTTTGTTGCTAGATCATATGCAAGCTGTGATGATTTTAGGCAAGCTTCTGCACTTCTGATTGCAGGGTGAAATGTTGCATCTAAATCTTCACCATATTTAGCAATTATTGCCTTTTCATTTTCAATAATAGTTGGGGTATCTTCACAATGCGTAACGATATTAACTGGGGCCTCTCTAAAAATTGCATCGAGTGTATCTTGATTATCAACCAACATGTCTCCAGTGGATGCACCCATAAATACTTTCAAGCCACACGCAAGGGTATTATCTAATTGTTTAATTTCATCAATATTGGTGTTACTAGCGCCCATGTAAAAAGAATAGTTGCCATGGGACTTCGTTGCAGCCAAATCGAACTTAGCTTGCAAGTTCACTCGATTGGTTGTGGTTGGATTAACGTTAGGCATTTCAAAGTAACTGGTCACCCCGCCTGCCAAGCCTGCTCTGCTTTCTGATTGAATATTGCCCTTATGCGTTAAGCCTGGCTCTCTAAAATGAACCTGATCATCGATGAGGCCTGGCAAAACATGTTTGCCTTGAAGATCTATAATCTTTTTTGATTCTGCATCAATCGAAGGCGCAATCTTTTCGATTCTATCTCCCTTAATTGCAATATCAGATTCAAAAATTTGACCCTCATTAACCAGCGTTCCATTTTTTAAAATAAGATCAAACATTAGTCTCCTAGGTTGAATGTTTTATGTAAAGTTCTGACTGCATTCTCGACTTCATCCTCTGCAATGACAATCGTAATTTTAATTTCAGAGGTGCTAATCATTTGAATATTAATTTCTGCATCTGCCAAAGCATTAAATGCTGAGCTTGCAATTCCAGCATGGGAACGCATGCCAACGCCCACCAATGATACTTTGCCAATCGCCTCATCAATAATGAGCTCATCATATGAAATACCTTTCATTTTTTCTTTTAACACTGCTTCGACCTGAGGTCGATCACTGGTTGCGACTGTAAAGGTGAAATCAGTTTTATTTGAAACACTGATATTTTGAACAATCACGTCCACTTCAATGCCCTCATCGCTAATTGGACTCAAGATGCCTGAAGCTATCCCAGGAGTATCAGCCACTCCATGTAATGTAAATTTTGTTTGGTCTGTTTGAGATGCAATTCCTGTTATAACAGCGTCTTCCATACCTTCTTCCTCCTGTAAAATAAGCGTGCCTGAGCCTGGCTCAAAGCTTGATAAGACCCTAACTAAAACATTGTATTTATTTGCAAATTCAACGGCACGTATTTGGATAACTTTAGCACCCTGACCAGATAACTCCAACATCTCTTCCATGCTTATAGAATCAAGCTTTTTAGCCTCGGGAACTATCCTTGGATCAGTGGTATATATTCCATCGACGTCTGTATAAATATCACATCTTTTTGCTTTAATTGAAGCGGCGATTGCAACCGCAGTGGTATCGCTACCACCTCTTCCCATAGTCGTTGTATCTCCATCTGCAGTAATTCCCTGAAAACCAGTAATAATAGGAATATAGCCCTCCTCAATGGTTTGAAAAAGAATATCGTTATTCATATCTAAAATTTTAGCTCTAGAAAAATGAGAAGTAGTTTTCATCCCAAATTGAGCGGCAGAAAGTGATTTCGCTTTAAGGCCTAGGTGATTTAGAGCTATCGCCACCAATGATGCGCTTACTTTTTCTCCAGTTGAAACCAATGCATCAAACTCTCTTTTATTTGGTTCAGATCCAAATGATTGGGCTAAATCAATTAAACGATTAGTTTCTCCGCTCATAGCAGAGACTACAACTACAGGAAAAGCTTCTTTGGAGGCTACCTGAATAAGATCTGCAACCGCAGAAATTCTATCCGTTGAGCCAACAGAGGTGCCGCCAAATTTTAAAACTATGGTTTCCATTGTTTAAAAAGCCTAAAGATTAAGCGAGGGATTGTACGATATTGGGAATAGAATTAACAAATTCATCAATATTTTTGCATTCACCTGCACCTTGAGCAAAGTCATTTCTTCCACCGCCCTTTCCATCAATAGATTTACAGACAGCTTGTATAACTTTATTTGCCTGCAAAGAATCTTCTAAATCTGAAGTTACCCCACAGACTAAAACTACTTTGTTGTCTTGATTGCTTACAATCAATATGCACTTTTTCTGCTGTTCTTTCTTGCGCTGATCTACTAATTGTCTTAGATCCTGAATATTCTGGTTCTCGACCTGCAAGAGAACTAATTCACAGCCATCTAATTGATGTCGAGAATCTTTTGCTTCTATTGATGAGACTTGATTAGTTTTTTTACCTTTTTTCAAAGATTTATTTTCAGCAATTAAATCTTTTACCTTCGAGCTAACCTCTGATGCCCCAACATTTAATGAGACTTGAACTGTTTGAAGTTGATGTTGCATTTCTAACATGAGTTCAACAGCCTTGGTGCCAACGGCTGCTTCTATTCTTCTAACACCAGATGAAACGCTAGATTCGCTGGTGATAATGAACATACCAATATCACCTGTTCTTGCAACGTGTGTTCCGCCACAAAGCTCAACAGAAAAACCATCGCTCATTGACAGAACTCTTACATCATTATCATATTTTTCCCCGAACATCGCCTCTGCTCCCATTGCGATTGCATCATCAAGTTTCATCAAGTCTGTTGTAACTTTGGAGTTGTTAAGCGAATGCATATTAACCAGCGATTCAATTTCTTTGATTTCATCTTTGCTTACAGCCTTAGGATGAGAAAAATCAAATCGAAGTTTAGTGGCATCGACCAGGGAACCTTTTTGCTCTACATGATTACCCAACACATGCTTTAAAGCAGCGTGCATCAAATGGGTTGCTGAATGATGGGCGGCTGAAGAGTCCCTCAATGCAACATTAACCTCTAGCTTTATTTCATCATTAAGTGAGATCGAGCCTTCTGCGAGAACAATTTTATGAATAAATATTTTTCCCTGTTTAATGCAGTCTAAAACTTGACCATGACAATCGTTGCCAGAAAACACTCCCTGATCACCTATCTGCCCACCTGATTCTGCATAAAAAGGTGATTGATCAAAAGCAACGAGATATTCTTTAGCTTTATTGGCAGTATCTATGCGAACTTCCTTGTCCCATAAGCCCACAGTTTTTCCTTGAGCAGTTAACCTGTCATAGCCAAGAAAATTTGTATCAGCAATCGATGATAAATCTAGTTGCACTGCTTTAAACTTACTGGCTGATTTTGAATTCTTCACCTGTTCTGCCATGCAGATATCAAAGCCTTTTTGATCAAGCGTAAGATCTTGCTCACGTGCAATATCAGCAGTTAGATCAAACGGAAATCCAAAAGTATCGTGAAGCTTAAATACAACTTCTCCTGGAATAATCTGAGAAGTCATTTTCTTAATTTCTTTATCTAGGATCTCAATTCCTTTCTCTAGGGTTTCAAGAAATTTATTTTCTTCATCGTGAATCGTTGTCTCTATGAGAGACTGGCTTGTTGCAAGCATAGGAAAAGCAATTTCCATTTCTTGAACCAATGGTGCAACTAAAGTATGCAGAAAAGGTTTTTTTGCTCCCAGCTTATATCCATGCCTGATAGCTCGACGCATAATTCTTCGTAAAACATAGCCTCGCCCTTCATTTGAGGGCATTACACCATCGGCGATTAAAAAACTAACACTGCGAATATGATCAGCTATTACTTTATGTGATGGCTCTCCAGGAGACTTGATTGCTTTCTCAGATGCTTTAATTAAATTAAGAAAAAGATCAGTTTCATAGTTTGAATTAACGCCTTGCATCACTGCTGTGACACGCTCTAAACCCATTCCAGTATCAACTGACGGCTTTGGCAATGGTGTTAAATCTCCAGCAGCATCTCTATTAAACTGCATGAACACTAAATTCCAAATTTCCACAAACCTATCGCCATCATCACCCGGAGAGCCGGGAGGAGTTCCCTCATATTGATCTCCATGATCATAATAGATTTCTGAACAAGGCCCACATGGCCCAGTATCACCCATGGACCAAAAGTTATCCTCTTCGTCTAATCTAACAATTCGGTCTGGTGCAATCCCTATCTTGGATGACCAAATTTCTGCAGCCTCATCGTCTTCTCTAAAAACAGAAATCCATAATCTATCTTTTTCTAGGCCAAGCTCTTTGGTTAAAAAATTCCAGGCTAACTCTATAGCATGTTCTTTAAAATAATCTCCAAAACTAAAGTTTCCAAGCATTTCAAAAAAAGTATGATGCCTTAAGGTGTAGCCGACATTCTCTAAATCATTGTGTTTGCCGCCCGCTCGTATGCATCTTTGTGTTGTTGTTGCTCTTTGATAGGGTCGCTTGTCAGTGCCCAAGAAAACATCTTTGAATTGCACCATGCCTGCATTAGTAAACAGGAGCGTGTCATCATTTGCTGGTATTAAAGGGCTTGAATCAATGACCTCATGATCATTTTTTGCAAAATATTCTAAGAACTTAGCCCGAATTTCACTTGTTAACATTGCCAAAGACTTCCTCTAAAAAATTAGTCATTGCGATCCAAGAACGCTCATCACTATCATGATTATAAACTGTTCCCATGGCAACGTCGTTAGCCAGTGGATTGGTGAATGCATGGTAGGTATTTCCATAATTAATCAATTGCCAATCAGCTTCTGATTCAGTCATTTCATTCTGCAAGGCAAGAATTTGCTCTGAAGATACCATTGGATCTAGATCGCCATTAAGTACTAATAACTTTGTATTCACTTTGTTAAAGGTTTCATCGGATTGATTTAATAAGCCATGAAAGCTTACGCAGCCGCTTAAATTATGGCCTGATCGAGCTAGTTCTATTGAAGCAAGTCCCCCAAAACAAAATCCAATCATTGCAATCTTGGAAGCATCGATACCATCAAGGCTCTTGCCATACTCAACCGCACTGATAAGACGTTGGCGAAATAAATTACGATCAGTTACAAAGGGTTCAATAAGCGCCTGATTTTCTTCGACACTTGTACCATTTACCCCACCACCATATATATCTATTGAGAGCGCAGCATAACCAAGAGCATTTAACGCATTTACTTTTTGATCTTCAAATTCTGATCTGCCCTTCCATGTATGCGCAACAAGAACCAGAGGCAATAAGTTAGAAGATTCAGGTATGGATAAATGACCGATGCACTCTATTGCACCATCGAAATAAGATACGTTATTAGTTGTCACTTCCGTCACCAAGCGCAGCTTTGTATCTTTTGTAATTTTCAATGTAATGTTGAGCATTAATCGCAGGGATTGCCTGCTCTTCCAATGTAAGTACTTTCTTGATCTTTCCAGGCATGCCTAAAACCATAGAGCCGTCTGGAACTTCCATACCCTCTGTGACCAACGCTTTGGCACCTATGATGCAATTCTTACCAATCTTGGCTCCATTTAAGATAACAGAACCTATCCCTATTAGGCTGCCATCACCAATTTCACATCCATGCAGCATAGCTAAATGACCAACAGTAACAAATTTTCCAATAGTGCAACCAAAACCAGGATCCGTATGAATAACTGAATTGTCCTGAATGTTTGATCCCTCTCCTATAATAATAGGTTCATTGTCTCCCCGGATGGTGCAATGAAACCAAATGCTTGAATCCTTTGCCATTTGAACATCTCCAATAACCGTAGCATCTGGAGCAATCCAAAAATCTTCATTTTCCGTAGTTAAGCTTTTGTCATTGAGTGTAATAATCATTGAATACTATCCCTCTAATATTTCTATATTTGCATCAAAACAAACATTTAAAAAGTTTACTGTAATCATGGCTGTTAAGCCCCAAATCTTTTGATTTTTTAGTGACCAAGTTGGTACTTCCCAGACACTGCCCTGTCTTTCAATACTTTCTCTTTTTATGTTTTTTGGATCTAATAAAAAACTTAATGGGACAGTAAAAATTTCTTGAATTTCATCATTAGCCTCAAGGTTTTGAGGCTTGTCCACTGTCGCGATAAAAGGATTAACCTCAATCTTATGCCTTGAAATTAAATAATTTAACTTACCAAGCATGGTGACATCCTCACCGTTTAGACTCATTTCTTCATTTGATTCTCTTAATGCAGTATCAAAGAGGCTGGCATCTCCATCCTCTGCTTTTCCACCTGGAAAACTGACCTCTCCTGAATGTGTTGAGAGATGGCCTGAGCGTTGGGTATAAATTAATTCAGGGCTCTCAATATATTCTCCATAATTTAAAATGGCGATCAAAACTGATGCTTGAGGTCTACCACTGGGCTTTTCAGAATTGCTGGAATTTAGTTTATACTTTATCTCTTCGATCATTGTATAAGTTTAACTTCTTACAACATTTAATTCTCTAACAAAGGAGCACTTTTGAGATATTGTTCAAAATGCGGAAGCGATCAAATAGATTTTAAGGTACCTGTTGATGACAATATCAAACGATATATTTGCTCAGCTTGTGACTCAATTTTCTATACCAATCCCAATCTTATTGTGGGAACAATCTGCGTTAAAGAAGATCAAATTTTACTGTGTAAAAGAAATATTGAGCCTCGCTTTGGACTATGGACTCTGCCAGCCGGTTTTATGGAAAATTCAGAGACTCTACAAGAGGGTGCATTAAGGGAAACGAAAGAAGAGACACAAGCATCCCCAAAAATTATTGCTCCATACTCTGCTTTTAGCCTTACACATATCAGTCAAGTGCATTTCTTTTATCTAGCCGAGCTAGGGGATGAAAGTTTTGGGCCAACATCAGAAAGTTCAGAAGTTGAGCTATTCGATGAGAAGGATATCCCATGGGATCAAATAGCTTTTCCGACAGTTACAAAGACATTAAAATACTATTTTGAAGACAAAAAGAAAGGAGATTTTCCATTCCGAGAAGAAGCGTTAAAACTCTGGTAGATCTCTACTGAAAAATTTACGAACCTTTTGTAAATTTATATGCATTCAAAAAAATCTGCATCCATGGCGAGTACTCTTCCCAGGATGAAGGTTTCCAAGAAAATTGCTGTGCTCTAAATACTCTTTCAGGATGAGGCATCATGATTGTTGCTCTTCCATCCCTTGAGGATAAACCAGTTATCCCTTCAGGAGATCCATTGGGGTTGATAGGGTACATGGTAGTTGGTTGACCTTCGCTGTTCGTAAATTGTAATGCTATTTGATTATTTTCTTGAAGTTTATTCATAGCTCCATCTTGAAATTTAGCTCTGCCCTCTCCATGTGCAACGGCCACAGGTATCTGCCATCCCTCCATGCCTTGCAATAAAACTGAACTAGATTTTCCTACAGTTACTTGAGATAAACGTGCTTCAAATTGATCTGACTCATTCCATAAAAATTTTGGCCATTCTTCAGCACCTGGAATTAAATCCTTTAAATTTGATAGCATCTGACACCCATTACACACGCCAAATGTAAATGTCTCAGGACGATTGAAAAAGCTCTCAAAGGAATCTCTGACCTGCGGATTAAAACTGATGCTAGAAGACCAACCTCCTCCTGCTCCTAAAACATCGCCATAAGAAAAGCCGCCACATGCAGCAATGCCTTGGAAAGATGCTAATAAATTAGGGTGATCTAAGATATCTTGCATATGAATGTCTTGAGCTTCAAACCCAGCCAGCATAAAAGCTGCAGCCATTTCATTTTGGCCGTTGACTCCTTGCTCTCTAAAAATTGCTATTTTTGGCTTAATATCAGAATTGATAACAGGTAGGTTTGAAGAAAACTGAAAACTATCTTTGGCAACCAGACCTTCTTTGTTAAAAGAATTAATAAGATCATATTCTTGTTTTGCGCTATTTGGATTATCTCTGTTAGCTTTTATTGCAAAGGAGGTCTCTGACCAAGTTTGCTCTAAAGTTGAAACAGATTGCTGAAATTTTACATCGTCATTTTTTATAATAGTAATGTCTGAGTCCAGCATTTGGGTGGCGCACTTTCTATGCACAATATTATTCTGCTTGAAATATTCTAATGCTTGCCCTTCAAAATCAGAATGAAATTGAATCACTACGCCAGTCTCTTCTGAAAACATATCTTTATAGATACTTGTATCGTCCTCTAGGCCATTAGATAAAAAAATTTTAATGCCCACTTTGTTGGTAAAGGCAAACTCAGCCAAGGTTGTAAATAAGCCACCATCAGAGACATCATGCAGAGATGTTATCCATTTCCGGTTAATTAGCTCTTGAAGAGAATTAAAGAAGTTTTTAAATGCCTGTATGTTCTCTATATCGGGTGTTTCATGAATAGAGGAAGATGTAACTTCTTCAAAAATTGAGCCACCCATTCTGGTTTTATTGCTAAGACTGAGGTGATAGAAATCTGATGAGCCTTCGGGATGTAATTCAGTTGTTATGGCTCGAGAGATATCTGATACGGGAGCCATTGCGGTGATCACCCCAGAGAGCGGACTTTTAACTTCAAAATCTTCCTGACCTTCTGACCAACTTGTTCTCATGGACAAAGAATCTTTTCCTACAGGGATGGCTATACCAAGCTGAATACACATATCTGAAACTGCCTCGACTCCCAATCTTAGAGCATAATCATCTTCGTCGTCCCCACATGCTGCCATCCAATTTGCAGATAGTCTCACCAAGTCTAAGTTCACAATTGGAACGGATACTAGGTTCATCAAAGCTTCTGCAAGCGCCATGCGCAATGATGCGGCTGGGTTTTGAATAGCTATGGTAGGTTTCTCCCCTATTGATAAGACTTCTCCCTTGTTTGATAGAAAAGATCTTGCTGACATTGAATAATTAGACGTGGGAACTTGATATCTACCGACAAACTGATCTTGTGCGACCAGTCCTCCAACCGTTCTGTCACCTATGGTAATTAAGAAAGATTTAGATGCCACAGAAGGATGAGATAGAACTCTTTGGATCACCTCCGAAAGATCAAGGTCAGTAGCAGTAGCTTCTTTTATAGGCTCAATAGAGGGATTTTGAAGCGTCATGTCTTTAATTGGTAAATCACCAAAAAGCATAGATAAGGGAACATTAACTGGATACTCATTTCTCTCAGGGTCATAAACTTCTACTGAATCTAATGCTGTGGTTTCTCCAACAAAAGCAACAGGGCATCTTTCGCGACGGCAAATATTCTTAAAAATATCCTTGTTCTCAGATTTGATAGCAAGAACATAACGCTCTTGCGATTCATTGGACCAAACTTCCATTGGTGAAAGACTTGGATCAGCTACTGGGATTAAGCTTAAGTCGACTCTCACCCCAAGGTCGCAATCTTTGGCAAGCTCGGGAATGGCATTAGAGAGTCCGCCAGCTCCAACATCATGAATAAATTCGATTAAATTTGGGGTTTCAAAAGCACACTGGTTAATTACTTCTTGGCATCTTCTTTCCATTTCAGCATTTTCTCTTTGCACTGATGCAAAATCAAGATTTTCATCGCTCTCTCCTGAAGACATAGATGATGCAGCCCCGCCACCTAAGCCTATAAGCATTGAAGGGCCGCCCAAGACAACAACTAAATCACCGGACTTTATAGAATTTTTTAAGCTATTACGGTCTTTAACTTCACCTATTCCACCAGCCAGCATAATTGGTTTGTGGTAGCCATAAGCTCTTTGATCTGTCACAGACTTTTCAAAGACTCTAAAATAGCCTACGGTACTCGGTCTTCCAAACTCATTATTAAAAGCAGCTGCTCCAATAGGTCCTTCGGTCATGATCTGAAGTGGCGAGGCAATTCTTTCAGGCTTTTGAAGAGGTGTCTCCCATGTTCGAGGAAATTTTTCTAGTCTAAGGTTAGAAACATTGAACCCAACTAATCCCATTTTTGGCTTAGCTCCTGTCCCAGTAGCTCCTTCATCTCTAATTTCACCACCCGAACCTGTTGCCGCTCCTGGAAAAGGAGAGATGGCTGTTGGGTGATTGTGAGTTTCTACTTTTAAAGTTGAATTAATTTTCTCTGTTGAAAAGCCATACTCATTACTTAAGTTTCTATTTAAAGTAGGAACGCTGGCTCCCTCAATTACTGCAGCATTATCTTTATAAGCGGAAATAAGATCAGGCTTATTCCCTTGGCTAGTTTTTTTAATCAGATCAAAAAGAGATTGATCTTGAGTGACCGAATTAATCACCCAGGAAGCATTAAAGATTTTATGGCGGCAATGCTCAGAATTAGCTTGAGCAAACATCATTAACTCTGCATCAGTAGGATTTCGTCTGGCTGAGGAGTAAAAATTTTCCAAGTAACTAATCTCATCACCTGACAGGGCCAAACCCAGCTCTATGTTTGCCTTATCAAGAGCCTCATTGGCAGACTTAGAAATATCAATAAATTGCAATGGCCTTCTTTTTGGTGTGAGTGATGTATTGGGTAAATCTTCTTGTTCATAAAAAACTTCTTGAGTCATTCGGTCAAAGAGATTAGTTAGAACTAACTCTCTGATCTCTGTCGCTCCATCTAAAAAGTACCCAAAATACTTTTCAATGCTTTGAACGCCACTAATGCCAACGTTTTGGATAATCTCACTGGTTTTGGAAGACCATGGGCTAAGGGTACCTCTCCTAGGCCCAATTAAAAAATGTGGGGACTTGGACTGGTTAGCTGCATTCAATAAATTGAGCAGTTTTGAGTGACCGGTAAAACTCTCATCCACAGTTACTGCATAATATTCTAGACAACTAAGGTGTAAGAGTTTGGAATCATTGATACTATTGAGCTGTGAATTCTGAGAAGAAATTTTAGACGGCGAAAAACTTGAATGTCCTTGAAGAAGCAAGTTTAAATTTTTTGACACTAGTTCTCTAGTAAAATATTGTTATGGTTAATTATAAGGATGTTTAAAATTAAAAAAATACAAACAATGAAATTCCTTTCAAAAAACGCAGCAATCTTATTTGTATTTATATCCTTGATAGGCTGCTCAAAAGATCCAGTGGTAAATCCAGTATCAGTTTATTGCTCTGTTATTAGTGAAAAACTACTTGCCTTTTCAAGGCTCAGTAATTTCGAGAAGCAGAAATTTCAAGAGCTATCTGATACTAGACTGCAAAAGTATAAAAATGATTTTATTGAAGCTGCTGAAACATTTGATCTGGAATGGGAGCTTTTAGCTGCTGTCGCATTTCAAGAGTCGCAGTGGAATCCAAAAGCTCGTTCAGCAACGCAGGTAAAAGGCATGATGATGCTAACTCTTCCAACAGCCGCATCTGTGGGAGTGACGAACAGACTAGATCCTATTCAGAGCATATATGGTGGCGCACAATATCTCTCAGAGCTTCGTCAAATGGTTGAGTATGGAACATCTTCGGGTGATAAAACTGCTTTTGTCTTAGCAGCATACAATTTGGGAATGACGAACGTAAAAAATGGAGTTGATCAAATCAATGGAAATCCTTCAAAGGTAACTTGGCTTGAGCTGGAAGAGCATTTAATTCAATTAAAGTCGACTATGGATACAGATAGATACTCAAGAGGTCAGCAAACAGTTGATTTTGTAGAACGGGTTCGAGATTATTATTATCTTCTGTTAAGTCAAAATTGTAGCGATTAAGAGTTAAGAAGCTGCCACTTAAGATTCTTTATTTGATCTCGGCAAAATGCAGCTTTTTCATATTCTGTCTGCTTAGCGTATATATACATCTGCTCTTCAAGCTTAGTAATAGAGGTAGAAATTTTATCTGGTCCATCTGATTCAATCTTAAACGGTAAATCCTCTTCAAAGTATTTAGGTTGAGTTTTTTTAGCTTTCTTGGTTACCCTTGCTCCCTCCATGATGTCTTTTATACCCTTAACTATAGAGGTAGGAGTAATATTATGTTTTTTGTTGTAGGCGACCTGAATTTTTCTTCGACGTGTCATTTCATCCATGGCTCTCTGCATAGAGCCTGTTACTTTATCTCCATATAAAATAGCTCGTCCTCTAATATTCCTTGCTGCCCTTCCAACAGTTTGAATAATTGTTACCTCTGATCTTAGAAAACCTTCTTTGTCTGCATCTAATATTGCCACAAGCGAAACCTCAGGAATATCTAATCCCTCTCTTAGTAAATTGATGCCTACTAAAACATCAAAATTTCCTAACCTTAGGTCGCGAATAATTTCTGTTCGCTCAACAGTATCGACATCAGAATGCATGTATCTGGTTCTGATACCATTTTCCTCAAGGTAATCAGTTAAATCTTCTGCCATTCGCTTTGTGAGTGTTGTAATCAAAACTCTTTCTTTTAAAGCTGCACGCTCATTGCATTCGCCAATGACGTCATCGATCTGGGAAGAGGCCGGTCTAACTTCTATAGCGGGATCAATTAACCCTGTAGGCCTGACTAATAATTCTGCCATATTGTCGGAGTGCTCTAATTCAAATTTACTCGGAGTAGCTGAAACATAAATTTTTTGAGGAGTTACTTCTTCCCATTCTTCAAATCTCAATGGGCGATTATCAAGCGCAGATGGTAATCTAAAACCATAATCTACAAGGGTTTCTTTGCGCGATCTGTCTCCCTTATACATGCCTCCAATCTGAGGGACTGATACATGAGACTCATCCATAAAAACTATTGCATTTTTGGGTAAATAATCAAATAGGCATGGTGGTGGCTCCCCGATACCCCTTCCAGAAAGATAACGAGAATAGTTTTCAATTCCCTGGCAATATCCTAGCTCTTGCATCATTTCTAGATCATATGTTGTTCTCTCTTGAAGTCTTTGCGCCTCAACCAATTTGTTGTTCTCTTTTAAATAAACCAATCTATCTTTTAGCTCTTCTCTTACTGCTTTCAAACATCCCAGCACAGTTTCTTTTGGCGTTACATAGTGAGTTTTGGGATATATGGTAGCTCTAGGGGTCTCCTGTATTACTTCGCCTGTTAAAGGATCAATCCAGAGCAATCTCTCAATTTCATCTCCAAACAATTCAATTCTGAGCGCATCTCTTTCAGAGTCTGCAGGGTAAATATCGATTACATCACCCCTTACCCTAAAAGTTGCTCTACGAAAATCAATATCATTTCTTGTGTATTGCATGGCAGAAAGTCGGCGCAGAATTGAGCGCTGATCGATAGTATCACCGCGATCTAAATGAAGGATCATATTCAGATAAGCTTCAGGCGCGCCCAGTCCATAAATAGCAGATACTGTTGCAACAACGATGGTGTCATTTCTCTCTAATAAAGCTTTTGTAGCTGAGAGTCGCATTTGCTCGATATGCTCGTTAATAGAAGCATCTTTTGCAATATAAGTATCTGAGGTGGGGACATAGGCTTCTGGCTGATAATAATCATAATAAGAAACAAAATATTCGACTGAATTAGAGGGAAAGAAGTCTTTTAATTCGCCGTAAAGCTGAGCTGCTAAGGTTTTATTTGGTGCCATGATTACAGCTGGTCTTTGCGTGGATTCAATGATTTTTGCCATGGTGTATGTCTTGCCTGAACCTGTCACCCCCAGTAAAACCTGATGCAATAAACCATCATTCAGACCCTTGACCAAGCTCTCAATTGCTGCCGGCTGATGTCCCGCTGGTTCAAATGGAGATTGAACGATTAAATTTTTTGTCATTATCCTGTATTACTTTCTTATTTTTAATTTATAATTCTCAACTTATTCCCTGATAGCTCAGCGGTAGAGCAGTTGACTGTTAATCAATTGGTCCGTGGTTCGATCCCACGTCAGGGAGCCATTTCTTTATCTGACCACGATTTTAATCTATTTCATCATTGCATGCATGATGAGTTCTTGATCGCACCCATGACTCCATCCAAGAAATTTATTTCTCTTTTATCATCCTTTCAGTAATAATTAGTTGATGAAAAGATTACAAAATAAAGTAGCAGTTATTACTGGAGCTGCAAGTGGTATTGGCAAGGAAACAGCCTTATCGTTTTTAGAGCATGGGGCTAATGTTGTTCTTGCTGATATGAATAAGGGCACCCTCGAAGAAACTTTTGAGCTTATAAAGCAGAAGAATTTTGAGCAGAATGCATGTATATGCTTGACTGATGTTTCTGTTGAGCAAGATATTGAAACATTGGTAGACATGGCGGTAGATCAATTTGGCACTTTAGATATTTTATTTAACAATGCTGGAATTGGCGGTGCTATTGGCCCAATCACTCATATTAATGCAGATGAGTGGGATAGATCATTTCAAATTCTTCTTAAATCAGTATTTCTGGGCTCTAAGTATGCCGCAAGGGTCATGAAAAAAAACCTGGCAGGTGGTTCAATTATTAATACTGCATCTATTGCAGGAATGGGAGGTGGATCTGGTCCTCTTGCTTATTCTGCGGCCAAAGCTGGGGTAATTAATTTTTGTAAAAATGCTGCGATCGAATTAGGTCCAGACAAGATTCGGGTAAATGCTATTTCACCAGGGGCAATCAACACTCCTCTTTTAGCCACTGCAATTGAGGATACCAAGCTTGATCAGCCAATCCAGGATTTCGGTATGCCAATTGATATTGCAAATACAGCATTATTTCTTGCCTCAGATGAATCAAGGTTTATTACAGGAATTAATATATGTGTTGATGGCGGTTTAACGCTAGATCAGTCAGGCCTGATGACAGACGCAGCTGCACACTATTCAAAAATGGGTATTGAGCGAGTTGTCGGAATGAACATGGGCTCAACAGGTATTGAGTCTGTAATTGAAAACTTAGAAGAGTAGTTTTTTAGGATTTTTTCCAGGTTGTTCCTTCACTACTATCATCCAAGATAATCCCTTGCTCTGTTAAGCTATCGCGAATCTTATCGGCAGTCTGAAAATCTTTTTCATCTCTTGCTACATTTCTTAAAGCTATTTGCTGGTCAATCTCTTCATCTGACAATGTAGCTCCGAACTGAAAAAATATTTTTGGATCATCTTGCAACAACCCTAGAACTCCACTTAATTTTTTGAGAGTCGTTCCATATTTCATTTTTTGAATTGGGTCAGAGGAATTGTTGATTGATTTAGCAAGTTGAAATAGCAGACTAAGAGCTTCAGGTGTATTCAAATCATCATTCATAACCAAAGAAAATTGACTCATCATGTCTTGATCAAGTTCATTGCCCTCACCTTCCATTGAAGCTAATGCCTGATACAACCTAGTTAATGCTGATTTAGCTTGGTTTAAAGATTCTTGGTCAAAGTTTAATGAACTGCGGTAGTGGCTGGAGACTAAATAATAACGAATAACCTCTGGGTGATAAGAAATAAATAGATCTTTTAACATTGCAAAATTGCCTAAAGACTTAGACATTTTCTCACCATTAATTTTGAGTAAGCCTGAATGCAGCCAGTAATTTGCAAATTTATTGCCAGATGCGCACTCTGATTGAGCAATTTCGTTTTCATGATGTGGGAATAATAAATCTGGGCCGCCACCGTGAATATCGAAATGCTCTCCTAAATTTTTAAATGACATAACGGAGCACTCAATGTGCCAACCTGGCCTGCCTTGGCCCCAAGGTGACTCCCAGGAAGGCTCGCCTTCTTTTGCACTTTTCCATAAAACAAAATCTAGGGGGTCTTTTTTAGAATCATCCTCTGCAATTCTTGCGCCTGGATTCAGATCATCGATATTTTTATTAGATAATTTGCCGTACTCAGGAAAAGTTCTGACTGCAAAAAAAACATCGCCACCAGATGAATGATACGCATGACCTTTCTGAATTAAACCTTCAATCATCTCTATCATGCCCGGAATATAATCGGTAGCCCTAGGCTCAGTATTTGGGAGCACTAGACCCAGCTGAGCAAAATCTTCTTGCATACTGGCAATTGTTCTCTGAGTTAAATCCCCAATTGATTCGTTGTTTTGTATTGCTCTTTCAATAATTTTGTCATCAACGTCTGTAATATTTCTTACAAATTTAACTTTGTAGTCTTGATTTTTAAGATATCTAACAAGAATATCAAAAGCCATCATTGCTCGAGCATGGCCTAGGTGACAGCTGTCATATACCGTCATGCCACAAACATACATGCTAACTTCACCCTCATGAATAGGTCTAAAGTCTTCTTTTTGATTTGTTAAAGAATTATAAAATCTTAATGTCATCTGTTATTTGATATATGAATCACTTATTATAGGGAACTTAAATTGAATGTAGGTTTTATTAATGTCAAAAATACAAATTACTTTTTTAATAGTGATTGTAACTGCTGTTGCTGTAATCTTCTTTCTATCACCATCTGATCAAAATGATCAGGCTACATATTATCCACAGGAGGATCAAATGTCACTTGTAACTATCTCTACCTCAGCCGGCGACATTCATCTGGAACTTGATGCCGAAAATGCACCCATTACGGTCGCTAACTTTTTGCAACTTGCCAAAGATGGTTATTACAACGGAACTATTTTCCATCGAATTATAGATGGCTTTATGGTTCAAGGTGGTGGCTTAGATGAGAATATGGCTCCAAAACCAACAGGAACTGAGCCAATTCAAAATGAAGCAAATAATGGACTAAAAAATGATCGTGGTACCCTAGCAATGGCCAGAACAATGGACCCTCACTCAGCTACAGGTCAATTTTTTATCAATCATAAAGACAATGATTTCCTTAACCATACTTCTGAAACCTCTCAAGGTTGGGGTTATGCTGTTTTTGGTTCTGTGATTGACGGAATGGACATCGTAGATCAAATTGCTCTAAGCACTACATCTACAGTTGGTGGTTATGCTGATGCTCCTCTTGAACCAACAACTATTAACTCAGTTACAGTGAGTGAATGAAGTTAGGATTCATATCTGATCTCCATTTATCTGAAAAAACCCCTTCGACGAATCAAGGTTTTTTTAAATTTTTAAAAACAGCTGCGCAAGAATTTTCGCATCTGTATATCTTGGGTGATTTATTTGAATCCTGGGTTGGCGATGATGATGATTCATCTTTTGCATCCAACGTCACTGATCATATAAAAACTGCTACTCGCAGTGGTTTAGAAATATTTTTCATGCATGGGAATAGAGATTTTTTATGTGGCAATAAATTTGCTGAAGATGCAAATATCACCATATTGCCAGATCCTTTTTTTATAGACTACTTCGATCAAAAAATTGCACTTTCTCATGGTGATGATTTTTGCACCGATGATTTAAAGTACATTGAATTTAAAAAGGAAGTACGTTCTTCATCCTGGCAGGAGGATTTCTTGAGCAAGCCTCTTGAGGAGCGTCAGAAGATTGCGGCTAACATGAGAGATGCGAGTCAAAGTAATAAAGACAAAAAAGACTTATCTATCATGGATGTCGCAGCAAATACCATTCATGAATTTTTTATACAAAATAATATAAGCCTGCTGATTCATGGTCATACCCATCGCCCTAATACCCATCAAATCAGTGAACCTAATGTAGATGGTGTGCGTATTGTTTTAGGGGATTGGCACGATACTGGTTGGTGCTTAACGCTTGAAGATCAAGAAAGAGTATTAGAGGAATTTAAACTCTAAAATCCCTTGCGTCTTAATTTTTAATACTGTATAAATATACAGTATTTTAAAACTCCATGACTATTAACTACCTCGGTTCAATATCGGCAGATGATCTGCCAGCAATTTTCACAAAATTTTTTTTGGAGCCTGTGTCAGTTGGTTTTCCAAGCCCGGCAAACGATTACCTAGAAAGTCCCATAGACCTTAATCAATACCTGATTAAAAATGGTGCTGCGACATTCTTAATTAGAGTGTCAGGGGACTCAATGATCCATGCCAATATAGGTGATCAAGCAATATTAATTGTTGATCGTAGTATTAAGCCAAAGCATGGAAGTATTGTGGTCGCATCTCTTGACGGAGAGTTTGTGTGTAAAAGATTGCAGCTGAGACCTCGCCTTTGTTTACTGCCAGAGAACCCTAAATATGAACCAATTTATGTCCAGCATGGCCAGGACTTAGACATCATGGGCACAGTTACCGCTGCTATAAACAAATTTGAATGAATCTTTTAGCATTGGTAGATTGCGACAATTTTTACGCATCATGTGAAAGGTTGTTCAGGCCAGATTTAAGAAAAAAACCTATTGTTGTGCTATCTAATAATGATGGATGTGTCATTGCTAGAAGCAAAGAAGCTAAAGCAATGGGAATAAAAATGGGTGTTCCCTGGTTCCAAATTAAAAAAGCTTATCTTGCTAAGGGTGGTCAGGTTTTTTCTTCAAATTTTGCGTTATATGGCGATCTATCAAATAGAGTCATGCATGTATTAGAGGGCATGGTAAATAATATTGAGATTTATAGTATTGATGAAGCATTTTTAGACCTACATCATATTCAAAATAGTAATCATGCCTATGAATTTGGAATTCATTGTAGAAATATAGTTGATCAATGGGTGGGAATTCCTGTGCGTATTGGCATTGGACCCACAAAAACACTGGCTAAAATTGCTAGCCATGTAGCAAAAAAAAAGGTTGGTGGCACAGGAGTTTTTTGCCTTCATGAATCATTGCAAATTGAGCATGTGTTAAAGCATTTACCAATCAATGAGATTTGGGGCATAGGTCGCAATCTATCTAGGCGACTTAATGATCTGAGTATTTACTCAAGCTATGATTTAATGAAAATGGATACGAGGTTAATTAGAAGTAAATTTAGTGTTGTCTTAGAGCGCACTGTGAGAGAGTTAAGAGGGGAACAATGCTTAGCAGTACAAAATGATCGAGAGCCTAAAAAACAAATTATTGTTAGTCGAAGCTTTAGAGAACGCACAGGTGATTTCAATCAATTAAAGCCATTGATTAGTAATTTTGCTGTTAGAGCAGGAGAGAAACTCAGGCATGAGGGACAAAAATGCTCCCAAGTATCAGTGTTAATAGCCACTAGCCCATTTAGCAAGCAAGCACAGTATCGAGGTTTTCATAGCATTCAATTTTCTAATCCAGTTAATGACACGAGAAGCATCTTGGCTGGAGCCAATCAAGCACTCCAAGATTGTTTCAGGCAAGGCTATGCATATGCAAAAGCAGGAGTATTATTAAACCAATTTTCACACTCATCGGTTATACAGAGATCTCTATTTAATGACTTGCATCAATCTTTTTATCAGAAGCAAAATGAGGACTTAATGCGCTGCATCGACCTAATGAATGCAGAGGGGGTGCAGGTATATTATGCCTCACAGTGTCCTGGACAGGCATTGCCAATGAATAAAAAAATGATGTCTCCAAAATACACAACAAGCTGGCTAGAGCTGCCAACTGCTAAGTAAAAAAATACCGATCGTAATGAGCCTCAGAAAGCTCTAAGAATTCTTTGTAGATTTCATCTTTTAATTCAGAGAGAGCTATTTTTTCATGCAAAGTAACACCAAATTGATCTAAATTCAGTGACTGAGATCCCGAAGCGCGGAGTAGATCAAAAACCCAGGTAAGTGGGTTCAATGAATCATTAAAATTAATTCCATTTTCACGTAACTTTGATGCAAGCAGGTCAGGATTAATAACAGAGAGTCTCTCTTGCAAGACAGTCAACTTAAAATCTTCTAGTCGATTGTTTACCAGTTCCTTTTCTGGAATAGAGTATTTGTTCCAATTTATAACTTCATGCACAAAGCGTTTACAGCCTTTACAGACATTATCACCATAAGTGGTAGAGCATATTCCAAGACATGGAGTGGAAGCTTTATTCTTCTTCATATTTTGGATAATACATGATTTTATGAAAGTAAATGTTACGAATCGATTAATTGACTTGGGTATTTAAGGATACAAGAGTAAAATGCATTTTTGGAAAAAAATATGCTTGAACACTACCAAATACATTGCAAAGAAAGAATGGAAGTAGGGATACCACCCCTTCCCTTATCGGTCCAACAAACCTCTGAACTAGTAGATCTTTTAAAGACTGAGCATAAAGAATCCGATCTATTGCTTGAGCTACTAAAAGAGAGAACTCCAGCCGGAGTTGATCAAGCAGCGTATGTTAAAGCTGGCTTTCTTGCGGACATCACGACAGGCAAGACAAACAGCCCATATATTTCTAAAAAAGAAGCTGTATCAATTCTTGGAACTATGCTGGGTGGCTATAATATCCAACCTTTAATTCAATGCCTGCAAGATGATGAATTGGGAGAAGAAGCGGCCAATGCTCTCAGTACAACCTTATTAATTTTTGATGCATTTAATGATGTATTGGAACTTTCACAATCTAATGCTAATGCTAAAAAAGTAATTGATGCATGGGCAGAGGGATTGTGGTTTACAGAGAAAAAAGAGATTCCAAGCCAAATTAAACTAACAGTCTATAAAGTGCCAGGCGAAATTAATACCGATGACCTATCACCAGCAACCGATGCATGGTCTAGGCCTGATATTCCCTTGCATGCCTTGGCAATGTTTAAGATGCCAAGAGAAGGTTTAGATAAGCCACTGGAAACAATTAATGAGCTAGAGAAGAAAGGTAACCCATTGGTATTTGTAGGGGATGTGGTAGGAACTGGTTCATCAAGAAAATCTGCTACAAATTCAGTGCTATGGCATATGGGCGATGAGATTCCATGGATTCCAAATAAAAAAGAGGGTGGCTTTTGCTTTGGCGGAAAAATTGCTCCTATTTTTTTTAATACATTAGAAGACTCTGGAGCCTTCCCGGTAGAGTGTGATGTATCAAAATTAAACATGGGGCAGGAAATTATTTTCGAGCCGTTCAATGGAAAGATATTAGATGCTAATAGCGGAGAGGTTTTATCCAACTTTGAGCTAAAAACACCTGTCTTGCTTGATGAAGTTAGAGCTAATGGTCGAATTCCTCTAATTATTGGGCGACAACTAACCGACAAAACAAGAGAAGCGCTTGGATTAGAGCCAACAGATATTTTTACAAGGCCCGATGCTGAAGATGCCTCTGATAAAGGTTTTACCTTAGCTCAAAAGATGGTTGGAAAAGCCTGTGGTGTTGAAGGGATACGTCCTGGAACATATTGTGAACCAAGAATGACCACTGTTGGCTCTCAAGATACTACCGGTCCAATGACAAGAGATGAGTTAAAAGAATTAGCGTGCTTAGGATTCTCAGCGGATCTAGTGATGCAGTCTTTCTGCCATACAGCGGCTTATCCAAAGCCAGTAGATATTGATACACAACACACATTGCCTGATTTTATTATGAATCGTGGTGGGGTCTCATTAAAGCCAGGGGATGGAATTATTCATTCTTGGCTAAATAGAATGCTATTGCCTGACGGCGTAGGCACGGGTGGTGATAGTCATACACGTTTTCCAATAGGGATCAGTTTTCCTGCTGGTTCTGGCTTGGTTGCCTTTGCAGCAGCCTTAGGGGTTATGCCTTTAGATATGCCTGAATCTGTGCTCGTTAGGTTTAAGGGAGAAATGCAGCCCGGAATAACGCTTAGAGATCTGGTTAACGCTATTCCTTATGCAGCTATTCAAAAAGGCTTATTGACAGTTTCCAAGGAAGGTAAGAAAAATATTTTTTCAGGCCGTTGTCTAGAAATCGAAGGGTTGCCTAACTTAAAAGTAGAGCAAGCATTTGAGCTATCTGATGCGTCTGCAGAAAGATCAGCCTCAGGTTGCACGGTAAGATTAAACCAAGAGCCTATTATTGAATACCTTAAATCTAATATTGTGATGTTGAGATGGATGATAGGAAGTGGCTACGGAGATGCAAAAACATTGGAAAGAAGAGCTCAAGCCATGGAAGAATGGATTGCTAATCCAGAATTACTAGAGCCTGATGAAAATGCCGAGTATGCTGAAATCATTGAGATTGATCTGAATGAAATTAAGGAACCACTGTTGGCATGTCCCAATGATCCAGATGATATCAAACCCCTATCAGAAGTTTCCGATACCAAGATTGATGAAGTATTTATTGGGTCATGCATGACAAATATTGGTCATTTTAGAGCGGCTGGTCACTTGCTAAAAAACCATAATGGTACAAAGGCTAGATTATGGGTTGTTCCTCCAACTAAAATGGATGAGAAGCAACTTATGGAAGAAGGTGTCTACAATATATTTGGTACTTCTGGAGCTCGAACTGAGGTGCCGGGTTGCTCTCTTTGTATGGGAAATCAGGCAAGAGTTTTAGCGAACTCAACGGTTGTCTCTACCTCTACTAGAAACTTTCCAAATCGCTTGGGTGATGGCGCAGATGTATTCCTTGCATCAGCAGAGCTCGCTGCAATTGCTTCAATCATGGGAAAACTACCTACCCCAAAAGAGTATCTAGCATATATGGAAGAGATAAATCCTCTGGCAGATGATATATATCGCTACTTAAACTTTAATGAAATTGAGAATTACGTACAGGCTGCTGACAGCGCAGAGATTCCATCAATCAATATAGTGAATATCTAATTTATTTTTTCTCTTGAAAGTTTCTTAGTATCCTGTCGACTAGCTTCTAAATCTTGTAAATATTCATTGCTGATAGAAGTTGGATACTCACCATTAAAAATTGAGATTTCAAAATTTTTAATCTCAGGATTGCCTTCTTGAGCTGAGGCGATAAGATCTTCAAGATCTTGATATATTAACCAATCAGCACCTATAACCTCTGCAACCTCTTCCTCGGTTCTGCCAGATGCTATTAACTCATCAGTAGCAGCCATATCTATTCCATATAAGTTTTGAAACTTGACTGGCGGAGCGGCAGAAGAAAAATAAACCTTGTTGGCACCGGCCTCTTTGGCCATCTCTATAATTTTCTGGCTAGTTGTGCCTCTTACAATTGAATCATCGACTAAGAGAACATTTTTACCTTTAAACTCAAGATCTAAAATATTTAATTTTCGTCTCACTGATTTCTCACGCTCTTCTTGATACGGCATAATAAATGTTCTGCCTATATATCTATTTTTTACAAAGCCATCCCTATATGGAATATTTAACTCTGTGGCAACCTGAAGCGCAGCTGTTGTAGAGCTATCTGGTATAGGAATAACAACATCAATATCATGATCAGGATTAAGTTTCGTAATCTTGTTAGCGAGCTTTTGACCCATTCTCATCCGTGCTTTATATACTGAAATTTGATCCAGTGTAGAGTCAGGTCTTGCTAGATAAACGTACTCAAATAAACAAGGAGTTGGCTCAGGATTATCAGCACATTGCTGGCTATGAAGCTGGCCTAGAGTATCAATAAATACAGCCTCGCCAGGAGCAACGTCCCTTAAGGTTGTATAACCAAGAGCAGAAAAAGAAGAGTTTTCAGAGGCAATAATATATTCTTTTTGAGTCTTGCCCTGTCTTTCCCCAATTACTAAAGGGCGAATACCTCTTGGATCTCTAAATGCTAATAGACCAAAGCCGGTAATCAATGCAAGAACAGCATAAGCTCCATGACATCGAGAATGAGTTTTTTTAACAGCCTGAAAAAAGTGTTTTGTTGAAGGTAAAATCGCTCTTTGTTTACCAAGCTCATGAGCAAAAATATTTAAAAGCACTTCTGAATCAGAATCAGTATTTAAATGGCGCATCTCCGCATGAAATAGCTCTCGAGCTAAAGCCTTTGAATTAGTTAAATTACCGTTATGTGCAAGACTAATTCCATAGGGTGAATTGACATACATAGGCTGGGCAAATTCTTTTCCAGCACCTCCAGCAGTTGGGTATCTTACATGCCCAATTCCATAATGCCCTACCAGCTTATTCATATGACTTTGATGAAAAACATCACGGACATAGCCCATTGATTTTCTGCTATGCAACCTTCCCTCATTATCGCAGACCACCATCCCTGCAGCATCTTGGCCTCGATGTTGAAGCATTAACAAAGACTCGTATATTGAGCTAGCTACATGCGTTTCAGACGATATACCTACAATTCCACACATTATGTCTTACTGGTTGAAGTGATATTGGAATCAAGCATAACTGAATTTTTATTAGAGATCATATCTTTAAAAAATTTTTCTGCTTCAGGTGCAAATTTTTCAAGCAAAGGGCCGCTTTTAGATTGCACTATAAACTCAGACTGCTTAATGTTTGCAGGTGTAATCAGATAAATAATTACAATTAATATAATCCCTCTCATGCATCCAAATAGAGCGCCAAGTAACCTGTCTAAACCACCCATGCCTGACCAGTGAGTTAAGTTTTTAATCATTTTAATTGCAAACCCACCAGAGAATATAATCCCTGTAAAAATAATAAAAAGAGAAGCTATTCTTTTGAGTTCGTCGTTTGTAATGTAAATAGAAATATAAGGATCTAGATACTCATCTAAAAACATAGCTGCAGCAAATGCAAAAATCCATAAGGCTAGCGATAGAGATTCTTGAATAAAGCCACGAAAAAAAGCAATTAAACCTGACAGCAGGATTATGCCAAGTAACATGAAATCAAAACTAAAAAAGTCTATGGATTCCAAGTGATAATTTCTCCCGTAGTAATACCTGCAATCTTATTAAGTACAGCCTGATTAGTTCGAATGTCGTCTTTAGATACAAAAGGTCCGACCAGAACGGTGGTGAGAGTTTTATTGGATTCGTTCGGTTTAGCAAATGCTGGGAAGCCATTGTCACCAAAGGATTGAATAACCTTGGTAACTGTTTCAGGTGAACCAAAAGCACCAACTTTATATACATAAAGATCGAAATCTATTTCTTCTATTATAGATTTTGCAGAAGCAATATTATCTTGAATATCTACCGTAAAATTACTATCTTCTATTTCTGATGGCTCCATGTTTGAAAAGTCCTCAGAGAGCTCAGATGCGATAGGGAGACTAGGAATAATAACCTTATTTGTTGTCTGATATTTTGGCTGAGGAGAGAGTGCAAAAATTAAGATCCAGATAAGAATAGTAGAAGTAATAAAAATTCCTGCGAAACGATTAAAGTTCATTTATGTCTCTGGGTATAATTTAGAAAGAAGACTGGCAAGCTTTTGGCGTAAGTCTTTTCTGTGAACAATCATATCTATGGCACCATGCTCTAGAAGAAACTCTGATTTTTGAAAATCTTCTGGAAGATCAACCCTAACTGTTTGCTCAATAACTCTTCGTCCTGCAAACCCAACAAGAGCCTTAGGTTCGGCAATATTAATATCTCCAAGCATTGCTAAGCTAGCAGAGACTCCCCCATAAATGGGATCAACCATTACTGAAATATATGGCAGTTTAGCTGCTTTTAATTTTTCTAGAGCTGCGGCTGTTTTTGCCATTTGCATCAAAGAGATCATGGATTCTTGCATGCGCGCTCCACCACTAGTTGCAAAGCATATAAAAGGTGTTTTGCTCGCTATTGCAGCATCAATACCTTGAACAAACTTTGTACCTACTACTCCTCCCATGGATCCGCCCATGTATCTAAACTCAAAAGCAGCAACAACAATGCTTCTTCCCTCTAATTTGCCCTTCCCAATAAGGATTGCTTCCTCTTCTCCAGTCAAAGCAACTGCCTCTTTAATCCTTTGAGAGTATGCCTTTGTGTCTTTAAATTTTAAAACATCCTTCGTAGTAATATTGGTTGCAATATCCTCAAAAACTCCCCCATCAAAAAAGAATGACATTCTTGTTCGAGCTCCCACTCTAAGATGATGATCGCACTTGGGACAAACAAATAGAGATTTCTCTAGCTCAGGTTGATAAAGAATTGCCTCACACGCAGGGCAGTTATTCCAAAGACCATCGGGGACTTTACTTTTGAGAGACTTAGGTTCGCTGTTTGCTCCAATAGAAGGGATTAATCTTGTTAGCCAATTCATGGATTTATAGCTGCTGAAATTTCATTAAGGTAATTGTATATTTTTTTATAATCTTTGTTTTCAGATTCTTGGTGAATCATCTCAACTAAAACAGAGCCAATTACCACTCCATCAGATATTTCGCTTAACGCTTGAGCATCAGATACCGTTTTAATTCCAAATCCAGCCAATACAGGCAAATTAGTACTGTTTCTAATGTTAAGTATGTTTGTTTGAATTTCATCCTCATTGAGATTAGAGGCTCCCGTGACCCCTCTAAGAGTTACATAATAAATAAAGCCTGAACTGCTCATACAAATCTTTTGAATGCGATCATTATCTGTGGTGGGCGAAATTAATGAAATGGACGCAATATTTTTATTCTGGATTCCTATATCTTCTAGACTGCTTTCTCCAGGAACATCAACAATTAAAACAGCATCTGTTCCTCTTTCATGAATAGAGTCCAGCGCTTTTGAGTTAGCTAGAAAAGTATTGATATACCCCATTAATATCACGGGTGTCTCAGAGTCTTTGCTTCTAAACTCCTCAACAAGAGAAAAAATCATATCTAGAGATGTATTAGCCTGCAATGCTCGGTCATGAGCTGCCTGAATAATTGGGCCCTCTGCTATTGGATCAGTAAACGGAACTCCCAGCTCAATAATATCAACTCCAGATAATACAAATTGATGCATCAACTCTAGTGTTGTACTTATATCTGGATCTCCAGCTACTAAATATGCAACCAATGCTTTTTTTGAGTTTTCTTTTAAATAAGCGAACTTTCTTTCTAGCCTAATCAAGAGAAATTCCATCCATAGTGGCAACAGTATTAATATCTTTGTCGCCTCTTCCAGAGACATTAATCACAATATTATCTTTTTTATTAAATTTACCTGAGAGATGATCCAATGCCGCAAAAGCGTGAGCTGTTTCTAATGCAGGCATAATTCCTTCTAATCGAGTAACCATATGGAATGCATCAAGTGCTTCCTTATCATTAACCGCCAAATAGATAGCTCTCCCTGAATCTTTTAAGTTTGAGTGCTCTGGACCAACTCCCGGATAATCTAGCCCAGCTGAAACCGAATGGGTGTCTATCACTTGACCATTTTTATCCTGCATCAAGTAACTTTTTGCACCGTGCAAAATACCTGGACGCCCATCATTTAAGGGTGCGGCGTGTTTACCGGTTTTGATGCCGCTTCCTGCAGCCTCCACTCCGATTAATTGAACATCAAGATCGGAAACAAAAGGATAAAAAATGCCCATTGCATTAGACCCTCCTCCAACGCAAGCAATGATCGCTTGTGGAAAAGCATTAAAGCGCTCAATAGATTGGTCGCGCAACTCTCTGCCTACAATAGAATTGAAGTCTCTCACAATCATTGGATATGGATGTGGGCCCGTAACACTCCCAATAATATAATAGGTATCATCTATATTAGTAACCCAATCTCTCATGGCTTCATTTAGAGCATCTTTTAATGTGGCTGTACCAGAATCCACCGCATGCACTTCTGCTCCAAGCAGTTTTATACGATAAACATTTAAAGACTGGCGTTGCACATCTGCAGCACCCATATAAATATGGCATTCTAAACCAAGCCTTGCTGCTACTGTTGCAGTGGCTACGCCATGTTGGCCAGCCCCAGTTTCTGCAATAATACGTTTTTTGCCCATCGCCTTAGCTAAAAGGATTTGACCCACAGTATTATTAATTTTGTGAGCGCCTGTATGATTTAAATCTTCGCGTTTTAACCAGATATTCGGGCCATCGTAATGCTGGGTAAGCCTGTCTGCAAAATACAATGGAGATGGTCGCCCAACAAAGTGGCATAAATCTTGATCAATTTGTTTTAAAAAATCAGGATCGCTTTTTAATTGATCGTAAGTATCTTCTAGTTCTTTTAAGGCAAACATGAGGGTTTCTGGAACAAACTTCCCCCCATAATCACCAAAGAAGCCATCTGAATTAGGTAAATCCCTTAAATTATCCATGATTGAATGCTGCCATTATCTCTGCCATTAATTTGTTATCCTTGATTGCGAGTTCTGATTCTACCCCAGAGTTAATATCAATACACCAAGAGTTCAGAGAAATTGCAGATTGAATATTATTAGGATTGATGCCGCCAGCCAATATAAATTTCTTACTTAAATCCATGTTTTCTAACAAAGTCCAATCAAAGGATTTACCAGTTCCACCAGATAAATTCTCAGAAAATGTTTCTAGAAGAATAGCTTGCGCAGATGGAAAATTATCACTCATTAGCAAAGACTGTTTATCTTTAACTGGAATACTTTTCCAAAATGGCCGATGAAACTGACTACAGAAGTCATCAGACTCATCACCATGAAACTGTAAAATAGTATTGGGTAAAATTTCTATAGTCTGCTGCACCTCTTGAATTGATGGATTGACAAAAACACTTACAGGCACAGTCTGGCAAAAATTAAAATCTACAAGTTGAGCGATAAAGTTAGGTTCAACTTTTCTAGGACTTTGCTCAGCAAAGATAAATCCTGCGAAGTCAGCATTAAGATCGCATGCATACCTTAAAGAATCTAAGTTATTTAGTCCACAAAATTTAATTTTCATTTATTTACAGGTAATAAAAGACTTAAAAAAGAATTTGAACGAGTAGGTTTTATGAAGGAAAAATTCTTATATTCGGCTCCTAAAAAAAATAAGCCTTGAGCTTGAGCTGTTTTACCAGCATTAATTCTATTCTCAGATTCTAAAATATCTTGCATGCTTTTCTTCAACCTTCCTGCAGACCTCTCCAATAAAGTGCCGACAATTATCCTCACCATATTATACAAATAAGCATTGGCAGTGATTGTAACTACAATAAAATCGTCTTTTTTACTTATCTCAATACTATAAATCGTCCTAACAGGATTGTTTGAAGTACATTTCGAGCCCCTAAATGAACTAAAGTTGTGAGTTCCTATTAAAAAATTTGATTCATTCTTCATCAAATCAATGTCTAAATTATTTTTCTCCCAAAATACATAATCTTTTAAAAAAATTGGTCGAGTAGAGCCAGTATAAATAATGTATGCATAGGTTCTTTTGATAGCATCAAACCTAGAATGAAAATCTTTGGGTGCTTCTTGCAATGAAGTTACAGACACAGAGTCAGGCAAGGCAGAGTTTATGCCCCTCAACCATTGCTCAATGGTTCTACTATCTACTGATTCAAAATCAAATACTTGCCCAAGAGAATGAACACCAGCATCTGTTCTGCCTGAATAATTTATTGTATTGGTTAGCCGACCTACTGATGAGATGGCTTTTTCAAGGGTACCTTGAACAGATTGAGCATTTTTTTGAGATTGAAATCCTGAAAAGCTAGAGCCATCATATTCACATGCTCCGACAAATTTCACGATTTATTTTTTTTGATCTAAAAGTTCCTTTGCAGCCGAAAGGATAGATGGGTTAGTTGAGCTGGAAAGTAATTTTTCAAGAATCATTTCCGCATTTTTCCAATCATTCATATCAATGTATGTTCTAACAAGATCTAGCTCCTGCGTTTCGATATCATTGGTAATACTTAGATTAGATTGAAATATAGCGGAATCATCTTGCTGAAATTCATCTTCAACCGCAGTTTTAGTAAACGAAGGTTTTCGATTTAAGCGAATCAAAACGAAAGCAATTACAAAACCTAGAATTAAAGATAGTAAAGCAACCCATATAAGATCTTTTAATTGAAATGCTCTCGAAGAACTAGTTGATACTTCAGTTAAATTAGCCTCAGAAGAACTTAATGAAATAATTGAAGTATTTTTTTCAATTATTTCTAAGCCAGATAAATTCAAATTTTTATTTACGCTAGCATCTAAAATCTCTGAAGCCTTATCATCTAGATTTAAAGCATCGCTTTTACCAATCTCTTCTAATTTAATTTGTGGCTTTTCTGGAGCAGTCAGTATTAACTGTCTACCAGAAATAGTTGCTGATTTTGTTGAAAGAGAAGACATAAAATTAATTGATTGTCTTGCATCGTTGTTTTCTGTAGACATAACTAAATCTGAAGATGGCATCACAAGATCAACATCATTTCTAACTAAATTAATATTCTCATCAATAAAAGCATTAGGATTTTCTAGATAAAACGCCCACATAATTTGATATATAGATGCGTCATAATTATCTCTCACAGATTGGGCAACACTCCACATTGTTTCAATATTTTCACTCTTAACTGCTTTAGGAGACAGCGCTAAACTAGGCAATGGAGAAGGTATTGTTTCATCCAGCTCAGAAGATAGCTGGGAACTTTGAGTAGGCTCAATAAAACCTGTATCAGATTTGCCTGCTATAGCGCCCTGGATATCATACCTTTGAGGTTCACCATATATTTTTTTGGCTGGAAGTTTAAAAGATAGCTCTCTGGGAGATTGCTCTTTAAGAGTATTTTGAGGCAAAAAGATAAAAATATCTTTGGAAGTTTGATTCCCTGCTCTTAACCTAAAAGAAAAGTATGTATCTTGAAAGTTAACCGGTAATGCAAGGGTGAGTCTCTTAAAAACATTCATATCCTCGAACAAAAGATATTCCAGGGCTGTCTCTAATAGAGGATCATTTGATTTGAAATCATTTAACTGAATATCATTTTCATTCAACGAGGGAAGATTATTGATTTGTATTGAAATTAAATAATTGCCGCTGGCATTAATTGATACTTCAGGGCTGCCAATAATTCCCTTGGCTTGAGCAATAGAAATAAATAAAGTTAGGAGGATAAAAAAATTTTTCATTAAAGCTTATTTGTTGCGAGCAGCCTTTCTGCAATTTGCACTGCATTTAATGCAGCCCCTTTTCCATAAACATTATCCGCTACAACCCATAATGAAACCCAATTTTGTTCAGCGAGTTCTTGCACTCTAATCCTTCCAACAAAAACTTCCTCAGTGTCATTTGCATGCTCGACCGGAGTTGGATATTCCAATTTTTCAGGATTATCAATCACCTGAATGCCTTCTGAATTTTTGAGCAATTGAATTAGATGAGCGCGTGATGTATTTTTAGATACTTTGCAAAACACTGCTTCTGAATGTCCGTTAAACACTGGCACTCTAACGCATGTTGCTTGAACAAAAATATTAGGATCAAGAATTTTATGAGTTTCCCAGGTTAGTTTCATTTCTTCCTTTGTAAAGTCATTGTCTAAAAAAACATCGCACTGAGGAATAACATTAAAAGCAA
>Ga0233432_10000174_pt1 | contig 59906 bp, 55 predicted proteins | sample SI_122_August201_6_FD_179870 | JGI IMG/M metagenome (GOLD analysis project Ga0233432, IMG submission 179870) | Seawater microbial communities from Saanich Inlet, British Columbia, Canada - SI_122_August2016_10_MG | ecosystem: Environmental > Aquatic > Marine > Inlet | place: Canada: British... | reverse complement strand
CAGGTACTAATTTATTTTCTTTATTCATTTTTTGGTACCCGGGCTGAGAATCGAACTCAAACTTAAAGTTCCACAAACTTTCGTGCTAACCGTTACACCACCCAGGCATTCCTTGTTTTTATATTATTTTTGTGTGGATTAAAAATTATATTATAAATAAATAGCCTACAGGCTATGGAAACAGATTCTATGAGTGCTTCTTGAGGTCTCTCTGTATGTAATATTTATAATCATGGGCAGTCTTTTAGACAATAATTGTCATTATTCAAGTAAAAATAAAAAGGACATAAATCTATTTATAGATTTAACGCCCTTTAAAATATTTGAGAATTAGTCTATTTTTTTTAGATTGACAGCAGAAGGACCTTTTGGACCATCCTCTAATGAAAACTCTAATTTATCACCTTCATTTAGATATCTCATACCAGCTTCTTTAACTGCTGACGCATGTACAAAGGCATCTTTTTCCTTGTCATCTCTTTCGATGAAACCATAGCCTTTTTTACCATTATACCATTTAATTTTACCAGTTAGTGTACTCATCTTATTCCTCAGTCCTTATGTTGTTTATTATTACATAAAGCTAATTTGATTTTTTAATTATTTCAAGATGAAAAGTTAGTGATGGTGCCTCGGGAAGGATTCGCACCTCCGACACAAGCCTTTTCAGGGCTCTGCTCTACTCCTGAGCTACCGAGGCAAAAATTAACCTCTAAAGATTATTCTACCTTTTGTAAGGTCATAAGGTGTCATCTCAACTGTCACGTTATCGCCTTGCAATACTCTAATTCTGTTTTTTCTCAACTTACCAGCCGTATGAGCAGTAACAGTATGCCCATTCTCTAGCTTAACTCTAAACATTGCATTTGGAAGTAAGTCCATGACCTTTCCTTTAAATTCAAGCAAATCTTGTTTAGACAATTTTATTTTCTCCTAATTCTTTTTTTTACAGATTGAGCGTGTCCTGCTAATCCTTCGTAATTTGCAAGTGTTATAACTGAAGGACCAAGACTTTCAATACCCTTTTTAGATAAGTTTATATAGGAAATCCGTTTATAAAATTCATTTACACTTACTCCACTTGAATATTTTGCTGAACCATTTGTTGGTAATATGTGGTTAGATCCAACATTATAGTCGGTCATTGCCATAACAGCATATTTTCCTAAGCAAACAGATCCCGAACTTTTAATTTTTGGTACAAATGAATTATAATTTTTAACATTTAGTTCCAAATGCTCAGGTGCTATTTTATTCACAACCTCAATTATTTTCTTATCTGAACTAATATGCATTAAAATTCCATTACTTGATAAGCTTTTTCTTGCAATAGAAGATCTTGGAATTTCCTTTAATTGTTTAACAATTTCATTTTGAACTTTATCTATTAAAGATTTATCTTTTGAAATTAAAATACATTGTGCAAGATTATCATGTTCTGCTTGTCCTATTAAATCACTTGCAACCCATTCTGGATTTGAAAATTTATCACAGACAATAGTTACTTCTGAAGGGCCTGCTGTCATTCCTTCAATTCCAACATCACCAAAAACTTCTTTTTTAGCAGCAGCAACATAAGCATTTCCAGGGCCTACTATTTTATTAACTTTATTTATTTTCTTTGTTCCATAAGCTACAGCTGCAATCGCTGAAGGGCCACCAATTGAATAAATCTCTTTAATTTTACACTTACGTGCTGCATATAATACTGCTGAATTTTGCTTTCCTTTAAATCCAGGATTAATCATCACAACTCTTTTAACTCCTGCAACAATTGCTGGAATTGCATTCATTAAAACACTGGATGGATATGAAGCTGTTGAACCAGGTACATAAATTGCAACAGATTCTAGAGGTATATATTTATACTGAAGTTTATTTTTATATTTATCAACGTAAGATATATTTTTAAATTTTTGAAGTGAGTGAAATTTATAAATTCTATTGTAAGCAATATCAATTGCTTGCTTCACTTTTTTATCTAGTGATTTTATTGAATTAGCAATCTGTTTTTGGGAAGGAACAATTATAGTGTTTTGATTAAATTTCTTTTCATATTTTACTAAAGCTTTATCTCCAGTTTTTCTGACATCTTTAATAATACTTGAAACCGAAACTGAATTTGATTGTACTTTTTTCTTTCTTTGTAAAAGCAAACTATCTAATTTTTTATCAAAATTTTTATTATTACTATTTAATATTTTCATTAGTCTTTAATCTCACTTTGATCCTCTAGTCTTACTTCAATTGTTTCAGTAGTCAAAGCAATGTGGGCATTATTGCTAAAAATTAAATTAATTTCGTAATCTTCATTATTTTTTAAATAATCTATTGCTATTAATTCTAAAACTAAATCTTCATTTTTTTGATCTATATTTTTAGATTTAACTTTATCTACACAATCAAACCTACAAATGCTGTTAATTTTCTTATCTTCCTGATCAGTTTCAATTTTGGTTCTCTCAATTGATAATAAAAAAACTTTATTTTCTGCTAGATATTTTATGTCTGAAACTTTAATTTTTGCTCCAGCAGTACATGCTGAAATCATTTGTAAACCTTCATTATCTGAAGCTATAATTTTTGCTAAATATTTCTTATCCATTAATTCACTCTTCTAATTTTTGCTCCAACTTTTTTTAATTTCTTTTCTAAGTTTTCATATCCACGATCAAGATGGTAAATTCTATTAATCACTGATTTCCCTTTAGCAGTTAAAGCCGCCAGAATTAATGATACAGAAGCTCTTAAATCTGTTGCCATCAATTCAGCTGCTTCAAAATTAATGTTACCAGTAACTTTTGCCTTACTGCCATCTGTTGAGATTTTAGCACCCATTCGATTTAACTCAGCAACATGCATAAACCTGTTTTCAAAAATATCCTCTTTAATTACCGATTGTTTGTTAGCTTTGCATAATAATACCATCATTTGAGCCTGTAAATCAGTTGGGAAACCCGGATATGGTGCTGTCTTGATATTCATACTTTTAATCTTTTTATTTCCTATAATATGAATCTCATCTTTTTTAACTCTGATTTTTGCACCTATTTTTTTTAAAATATCTATTTCTGCTTGAATAGTTTTGGGAATAATATTTTTTATCTTTAAATTTCCCTCTGTTACAGCCGCAGCAACTAAATAAGTTCCAGCCTCTATTCTATCAAACATTATTGGATATATAGTTTCTTTAACTTCTAATATCCCTTCAATTTTAACTGAACGCTTACTAACCCATTTGATATTACACCCCATGCTTATCAAAAAATTTACCAAATCTTTTATTTCAGGCTCAATTGCACAGTTACTTAAAACGGTAGTACCTTTTGCAAAACTTGCTGCAATTATTAAATTTTCAGTAGCACCTACTGATATTTTTGGAAATCGAATTTTACTACCAATTAATCCCTTAGGGGCTGTGGCATGTACATATCCTTGGACAATTTTATATTTAACTCCTAACTTTGATAAAGCGTCCAAATGTATATCAACAGGTCTAGTACCTATCGCACAACCGCCAGGTAAGGATACTTTAGCTTTACCCAATTTTGCAAGTAAAGGCCCAAGCACTAAAATTCCTGCCCTCATAGTTTTAACCAAGCTATAAGAGGCAAAACTTTTTATTTGTTTTTTATTATCAATAATTAGATTATTTTTATTAAAGTTAATTTTAGACCCTAACGATTGCAATAAACTAACCATCGTCTCAATATCTTTTACTCTGGGTAAATTTTTTAAGTAAATTTTTTTTCTTGATAATAAAGTTGCTGCTAAAATTGGAAGAGATGCATTTTTTGAACCTGATATTTTTATTTGTCCTTTGAGCTTATTTGCCCCAAAGACTTCGAGTTTTTGCATAGTTAAACTTTGGGTAACGTTACCCCAGTTTGGCCCATATACTTTCCGTTACGATCAGCATATGTTACTTCTGGTTTCTCATTTCCCTTTAAAAAAATAAATTGCGCAACACCTTCATTAGCATATATTTTCGCGGGCAAAGGTGTGGTGTTAGAAAATTCTAGTGTTACATAACCTTCCCAACCTGGTTCTAAAGGCGTAACATTTACAATAATTCCACACCTTGCATATGTAGATTTTCCTAAACAAATAACCAACACATCGTCTGGAATTTTGAATTTTTCAACTGTTCTTGCTAAAACGAATGAATTTGGTGGAATAATACATTCTGATACATTTTTTGTAACAAAGTTTGTTGGTTTAAAATTTTTTGGATCTACGATTTCTGAATTTACATTAGTAAAAATCTTAAACTCATCAGAAACTCTAGCATCATAACCAAATGATGATAGTCCATAAGAAATACTATTTCCTCTGACTTGTTTTTCTTCAAAAGGAGAAATCATGTCTTCTTCTTTGGACATCTTTCTTATCCACTTATCTGATAATACTGACATTATTTAGTTTTCTTTTTTGTTTTCTTTTGAAAAAGTTTTCTTTTTTTTAGGTTTTTTCTAAGAGCTAAGCTTAGACGCTCATTTTTTTCTTTAGAATTCATTCTTTATCTGGGTTAGTGAGAAAATCTAAAGTGATAGGCTTAGAGGCATCTAACGTTTTAGGCTTTACCTCTTCTTCTTTGGGTCCCTCTTTAGCTAAACGTTTTGCTTTTTTTTCAGCAAGCTTCTTTTCTCTTTTAGCTTGCTTCTCCATAAGCTTATTTCCTTTAGTGGATTTATAATCGTAATGAATTCCCATAAAATTTTCCTCAAATAGATATAAAGCAAATTCATCAAAAAATTAAGGCAATATTTTGAAAAAAATGCTTTATTATCAATAAATATTATTTTGTTAATAAGCTCCTATAGATAAATGGCATATCAAGTCATTGGTAATGACTAATTCCCTGGTCAGTACAGGGTGGGAGCACCATAATTAATTTTTGTAGAAAAGTTTTCTTAAAAAAATTGATAATATAATTAATCCAAAAAAAGCTAGGATGGGTAAATAGATATCTGCTGAAAAAATAATATCTGTTATTCTGGGAACTTCTGAATTTTGATCAATAACTTTTTCTAAACCGCTACCAATAGAAACAGCTAAGAAAATTTGAGGTATAATTCCAATCAATGTTGCAAAGAAAAAATTATTTACTTTTACATTAAAAAGTGTCGGCAAAAGACAACTTAACTGCCAAGGTATTCCTCCTATAAAACGATAAATTAATAAATAAATAAATTCTGATTTTTTAAATTTTTGTTCAAGATTTATGAATTTATTTAAAAATTTTTCTCTTATAAATTCTTTTAAAAAATAATTACCAAATAAATATATAAAAGTTGCACCAATGCTTAATCCTAGAACAACAAGGATTGTTCCAATCCATTTTCCAAAAATAAATCCACCCATCAGTGCAACAGGTGATCCAAATCCTAAAAATGGGAATACCCATAAAATTGTAAGTCCCAAAAAGATTATTGATAACAAAAATAAATTAGAATTTTTAAGTTCAAAAAAATATGATCTATTTTCTCTAATAAAATCATAAGAAGTTAATTCCTGAAGGCTAAATTTTGAAAAGAAAAAATATAGAAATAAGCAAATAGCTGTTAGATAAAATAATCCTATAAATAATTTAATTTTTTTAGCTTTTTCCATTAAATACTATGTTAATTTTATAATCTTCTATTTGCTATTTATATATTTAGTTACTATAAAGGGCGAAAAATAATAAATTTTAACCACATTTTATGAAGCGAACATATCAGCCATCTAACGTTAAACGAGCCAGAAAACATGGTTTTAGATCAAAAATGAAGACTAAGGGTGGACAAAAACTTTTAGCTAGAAGAAGAGCAAGAGGAAGAAAATCGTTAACTGTATCAGTCTAGATAAATGAAAAGCAAAATACTTGCTCTTTCAAAAAACGAAGAATTCAAAAATCTATTAAAACAAAAAAAAATTTCTAACAAATACGTTACAATTTTTTTTGGCAAACTAGCTAACAAAGATGACAACAAACTTAATATTAGTTTTGTCACTAAAAAGAAAATTGGTAATGCGGTAAAAAGAAATAAAATTAAACGTAGATTAAGAAATATTGTTAATGAAGCAGTTAAAAAAGTAACATTAAAATTTAACTATTCATATCTTGTTATTGCTAAGTCAACTATGTTAAACAATGAGTACAAAAATATAAAAGAAACTCTATTTCAGGATTTAGAAAAAATTAAATAATGAACATTTTCACAAATATTTTAATTAAATTTATAAAAGGTTACAAATTCCTAATTAGTCCACTACTTGGTCAATCATGCAGATATTTACCAACTTGTTCAGAATACAGTATCGAGGCTTTAAAAGAATTTGGTATAATTAAAGGAGGTTTCATGAGTTTGAAAAGAATTTTATCCTGCCATCCAATAAAGTTTTTAGGAGGTGGAGATGGTTTTGATCCAATTAAAAAAGAAATGAAAGCAAAAAAATAATGGATACTAAAAATGTAATTGCAGCTATTTCTTTATCGGCAGCTGTAATTATTCTGTATTCGCTATTTTTTGCCCCACCACCAATTACTAAGGAACAATTGGCAGAGAAAAATAAAACTGAGCAAAATACAGATGCGCCAAGTTTAGACCAAAAAGAAACAGTAACTGAGATAACAAGAGAAGAGGCTTTAAACCAAAGTAAAAGAATTCAATTCGAAAACCAAAATATAGTTGGTTCAATTTCTTTAAAAGGTGCTGCAATCGATGACTTAACTTTTAAAGAATATAATATCGCTTTAGAAAGTGATGAGAAAGTTAAGCTTTTATCACCAAGAAATACTAAAGATGGGTACTTAATAGAAAGTGGATTTATAACTACAGATAAAAATATTGATATTCCAAATTCGAATTCAGTATGGTCTGTATCAGGAAATAATAAACTAACCAACCAATCTCCTATTAAATTATCCTGGACTAATAATCAGGGAATTACTTTTGAAAAAGAGATAACCTTAGATGATAAATTTTTATTCTCAGTTAAACAAAAAGTAATCAATTCTACAAACAAAGAGTATGATTTCTACTCGTATGGACAAATTATTAGAAAGCAAATTCCTGATATATCAAATTTTTATATCCTTCATGAGGGACTTTTGGCAACCTTAGATGATGAGCTGATTGAGGAAGATTATGATGATATACAAGAAGAAAAATTTTCAAGAACCTCACAAAAAGGATGGCTTGGAATTTCTGATAAATTTTGGATCACTTCATTAATACCCCCAAGTGGTAAAGAATTTAAAACTACATTTGACTACAAAGATAAATTTAGAGCAAATTTTGTAGGAACTGAGCCTCTTGAACTAAAAGGAAATTCTAGCATAGAGGATACAATGCAAATAATTGTTGCAGCAAAAAGAGTAGATGTAATTGATGGTTATGCAGAATCTTTAAATATAGATAAATTTGATTTAGCAATTGATTGGGGTTTTTTATATTTTATCACTAAACCTTTATTTTATGGGATAGATTACTTTTTTAAATTACTTGGAAACTATGGTCTCGCAATCATTGCGATAACGATTTGTATTCGACTTGCTTTCTTCCCACTTGCAAACTTTTCATTTAGAAGCATGGCAAAAATGAAAGCTCTCCAACCTGAAATGGTGAGACTTAAAGATCTACATAAAGATGATAAAATGAAATTACAGCAAGAAATGATGGCACTATATAAAAAAGAAAAAGTAAATCCTATGTCCGGATGTTTACCTATACTAGTTCAAATTCCAGTATTTTTTGCATTATATAAAGTATTATTTGTAACAATTGAAATGAGACAAATGCCATTTTTTGGATGGATACAAGATTTATCCGAAAGAGATCCTACATCACTCTTCAATTTATTTGGCTTATTGCCTTATGATGTTCCTTCATTTTTAATGATTGGTGCTTGGCCTATTGCAATGGGTGTATCAATGTTTATTCAGCAAAAACTTAATCCTGCTCCAACAGATCCCATGCAGGCAAAAATATTTATGTTCTTTCCACTTTTCCTAACAGTAATACTGGCACCATTCCCTGCAGGATTAGTAATTTACTGGACTGTTAATAATATTTTAACAATGGCTCAACAAGTGTTCATTATGAAAAGAACTACTATTAAAACAACCACTTAATGCTCGAAGTCAAAGAAGAAGAGTTAAAAAAAATCCTACCATCTGATGGTCCCTCAATTGATGAAGTAAAAAAGTATCTTGAGAAGTATAATGATGAATACATTGTTATTAAGTGTGGTGGAAGTGTTTTAGTCGATCAAAACTTATTCAATATTTTTATAAAAGATATTACAACATTAAATAAGTTAGGTTTCATTCCTATAATTGTTCATGGTGGAGGCAAAAGAATAAGTAACAAATTAAATGAATTAGGAATTAATAGTGAATTTATAAAAGGACTTCGGATTACAGGAAAAGAAACAATTGGAGTAGTCGAGAAAGTTTTAATAGAATTTAATCAAGAAATAGTTGAGGCCCTTAAAAAACAATCATGCAATAGTGATTCAATTAACTCTAAAAAAAATAATATCATTAGTGTGGTCAGAGAAAATGATGAATTAGGATTTGTAGGATCACCAACTAAAATTGACAAAGCTATTATAGATAAAATTGTTAATGATAAAAAAGTTCCAGTAATTGCACCGTTGGGCTTAGATGAAAATTACCAAACTTATAATATAAATGCAGACACAGCAGCTGGTTCGATTGCAAAAAAAATTGAAGCAAGAAGATTAATTATTATGAGTGATGTCGAAGGTGTACTAGATAATAATCAAAAACTAATTCCTGAAATTAATTCAACTTCAATTAAACAATTAATCGATAATGAAACCATTACTGGAGGAATGATCCCCAAAATTAATAATTGTTTGGACGTTGCAAGCAATGGCGTGAAAGGTGTTGTAATTATTGATGGTCGAAAAAACCATTCTATTCTTTTTGAACTATTATCTGATAAAGGATCAGGAACCCTAATAAGACAATGAAAGATTTAATCGATATAAAATATTGGATATTTGACCTTGATAACACTCTTTATAGTGGTCAAACTCAGGTCTTTTCTGAAGTGGATAAAAAGATGTCTTCTTTTATCTCTGAAAAATTTAATGTTGATCTTGTAAAAGCAAAAGAAATACAAAAAAAATACTTTTATGAATATGGAACAACACTCTCTGGTTTAATGAACCATGACAACATAGATCCACAAGAATTTTTAGAATTTGTACATGATATTGACATAAGTTGGTTGCCTAAGGACAAAATTTTAAGAGAAGAGCTTATTAAGATAAAAGAAAAGAAAATTATTTTTACTAATGGATCACATGCCCATGTTGAAAACGTTACAAAACAACTTGGTATTGATGGATTATTTGATGGAGCCTTTGATATCACAGATGCAAATTATGTTCCAAAACCACACTTAGATCCATATCAAAAATTGATAAAAAAATTTGATTTAGACCCAAATCAATCAATTTTAATTGAGGATATTGCTCACAATTTAGAGCAGGCTAAGAATTTAGGAATGAAAACTTGTTGGTTAGAAAATGAAGAGGCTTTTGCTAAAAAAGATTCGAACAAACCATACATAGATTACAAGATTAAGAACTTGCCTTCTTTTCTTCAAGAAATTAATATATTAAAAAATAATTAAATTAACTATCTAAATAAAAAATATGAGTGATATCCAAAAAATAATAAATGATGCGTGGGAAAATAGAGATAATGTAAACCAAAATTCTGAACAAGGCTTGAAAGATACAATCAATCAAATGATTGCTGATTTAGATAGTGGTAAAGTTAGAGTTGCAGAAAAAATTAATGGGGAATGGGTTACTCATCAACATATTAAAAAAGCTATTATGCTTAGCTTTAGAATTTACCCAATGGAAAATTTAAATGGACCTTATAGTAGCTGGTATGACAAAGCACATTTATTAAAAGGTAAAACAGCAGGTTGGACAAAAGAAGATCATGAGAAGGCTGGATTTAGAATGGTACCAAACTCTCCAGTAAGAAAAGGATCTTTTGTAGGAAAAAATGCAGTACTAATGCCATGTTATGTTAATATCGGAGCTTATATCGACGAGGGTACTATGATGGACACCTTCAGTCGTGCTGGTAGCTGTTGTCAAATAGGAAAGAATTGCCATATCTCAGCTGGAAGTGGAATTGGTGGAGTATTAGAACCTGCTCAAGCATTACCAACTGTTATTGAAGATAATTGTTTTATCGGAGCAATGTCAGAAGTTGTTGAGGGTGTTATCGTTGGCGAAGGATCTGTTCTAAGTATGGGAATGTACATAGGTCAATCTACAAAAATAGTGAATAGACAAACTGGAGAAATAACTTATGGGAAAATTCCTCCTTATTCAGTAGTTGTTCCTGGATCATTACCTGATAAAAATAATGCCTCTGCCCCATCTCTTTATTGTGCAGTTATTATTAAACAAGTTGATGAAAAAACAAGATCTAAGACTTCAGTTAATGATCTTCTAAGAGAATAGATTAATTATGACCTCAATTAATGAACTTCAATTAGCTAAGGAGCTAATTAAATTCCCATCTGTGACGCCTATTGATGCTGGAATAATGAAATTCTTAGAAAAGAAACTTAAAAAACTTGGATTTAAAACTAAAATTTTAGAGTTTAAAGATAAGAATAGCAAACCAGTAAAAAATCTTTACGCAAGACTTGGTAATCAAGGTCCAAATTTTTGTTACGCAGGTCATCTAGATGTTGTGCCTGCCGGAAATTTAAAAGAATGGACAGTAAACCCATTTAAACCCTCTGTTAAAAAAGGACATCTAATTGGAAGAGGTGCTAATGATATGAAAAGCTCGATTGCTGCATTTGTTTCGGCAGTAAGTAATTTTGTTGGAAATAAAAGAAAATTTAATGGCTCTATTAGTCTTTTAATTACAGGAGATGAAGAAGGAGCAGCAATCAATGGGACCAAAAAAGTAGTTGATTACTTAAGAAAGAAAAAGGAAAAAATAGATTTTTGCTTAGTAGGTGAACCTACTAATCCAAATAAATTAGGTGAAATGATTAAAATCGGGCGAAGAGGAAGTATGAATGGTAGACTTTCAATTATAGGTGTTCAAGGTCATGTAGCATATCCTCAAAGAGCAAATAATCCTTCCACAGCACTGGTACAAATTTTAAAGGAATTAAAAGAGATTAAATTTGATAATGGCACAAAAGATTTTCAACCTACAAATCTTGAAATTACTAAAATAGATATTGATAATTCTGCAGATAACGTAATTCCAGGCTTGGCTAATGCTAAATTCAATATTCGATTTAACAATAAACACACTTCAAGTTCAATAAAAAAGAAAATTGATAGAATTATAAAAAAAATAAGTAATAAAAATAAATCAAAATATAAAATTGATTATAGTGTTTCTGGGGAGGCGTTTCTTACAAAACCAAATAATACAACTTTTATGATTAGAGATATCATTAAAAAAATTACAAAAATTAAACCTCAATTGTCAACAACTGGCGGTACTTCTGATGCAAGATTTATTAGAAAAATAGCTCCATGTTTAGAATTTGGTTTAGTTGGTAAAACAATGCATAAAGTAGATGAAGCAGTTTCATTGTCAGACTTAAAAAAACTTACTTTGATTTACTCAAATATTTTACAAAATTATTTTAAGTGAAAACAGGTCTAGTTACCTCTGATACTTATCAAAATCATAATACAGGCGAAGGACATCCAGAAAAAATAGATAGAGTTACAGCTATTATTGATAACTTTAAAAAAATTAATAACCAAAAATTATTTTGGAAAAAACCAGTAAAATTTGATCAATCTTTTTTAATTAACACACATTCTTCTGAATATATTGATCTTGTAAGTAAATCATTTCCAGAAAATGGCTTAGCTTTTCTTGATGGAGACACGGTTGTCTCGCCCGGAAGTAAAGAGGCAACAAAAGATGCTGTGGGATCAATAATTACAGCTATAGATGGTGTTCAGCAGAAAGAATTTAAAAATGCTTTTTGTGCAGTAAGACCACCTGGGCATCATGCAGAAAAGGATAAGGCAATGGGATTTTGTATATATAACAATGTTGCAGTTGGTGCTAACTATCTAATTGAAAAATATAATTATAATAAAGTTGCAATTATTGATTTTGACGTTCATCACGGAAATGGTACTCAAGATATTTTTTATGATAATAAAAAAGTGTTATATATTTCAACACATCAATATCCTTACTATCCTGGATCTGGTTCTGAAAAGGAAACGGGTAAATTTAATAATATTTTAAATATACCACTTGAAGCTGGCACAACTGCTGAAGAATACCTAAACGCATATGAAAATGTTTTAAAAAAATTGAAAGAGTTTAAACCTGAATTTTTATTATTTTCTGCGGGTTTTGATGCCCATATTGATGATCCATTAGCGCAGCTAAAGTTAAGTTCAGAAGATTTTTATCATTTAACAAAAAGGACATTAGAAATTTCTAAATCAATGTGTAATGGTAAAGTAGTTTCAATTCTTGAAGGTGGTTATGACCTAAAAGCTCTTCAAGATAGCACTAAAAGACATGTGGATGCTTTGATAGAATTTAATTGATAATTCAAATATAAACTCTAAAAAACTTGTATGAAACCTTATAGAATTAAAAAGTCAGACATCGATAAAAAAGGTAGAGGTCTATACGCTACTAAAGATATTAAAGAAGGTACAAAAATAATAGATTATTTAGGTAAATTGATCACGAAAAAACAAACAGAAGAGTCTGATAAGTACGATAATAGCAAACCTATATATTTATTTACGGTCAATAAAAAATATGACCTTGATGGTGATTTTTCATGGAATACTGCAAGATTAATAAATCATTCATGTAGTAATAATTGTGACTATGATGGCAAAGGTTTAAAATTATGGGTGAAAGCAATACGAGATATTAAAAAAGGTGAAGAACTTACTTGTGATTACGGTTTCGGTTATGATGAAAATTACAAACAATTTCCGTGTAAATGTAAATCTAAAAATTGTTGTGGGTATATAGTAAGAGCAGAGTCAAGATGGCGAATTAATAAAAAATTTGCAATGAAAAACAAAGATAAATTAATAAATAACTCTCGTTAAAAAAAGACCTTCAGGTGGAGCTGGTGGAGCACAAAGAACTCTTTTTTTTGATTTAAAAACTTTATTAAATTTTTTTAAATCCCATTTTTTTTCACCTAAATATTTTAAACAACCCACCATAGATCTGACCTGTTGTTGTAAAAAAGATTGTGACTTAAATTCTATTTCTATTTTATTTTTTGATGATTTAATTTTTACTGATTTGATTGTTTTAATAGGACTTTTTGCATGGCAACTTGAAGATCTAAAAGTAGAATAATCGTGTGTCCCAACTAATTTCTTAGCTCCTTTTTTAATCAAATCTAAGTCCAATTGTTTTCTTACGTGCCATCCTCTCTTTTTTTCAATTACAGGAGCACTTATCTGATTAAAGATTATATATTTATAAATCCTTTGTTTTGCAGAAAATCTTGAATGGAATTTATTACTTCTTTTTCTTATTTTTTTAATAGCCACACCCTTATCATTTAAAAAATGATTAATTGATTTTAAAAACTTTGTTAAATCTATGATCTCATTTTTAATATCAAAATGACCAGACTGCTCAATTGCATGGACACCTGTATCCGTTCTACCTGAGCCATTTAAAATTATTTTTTCTTTTAGAAGTTTTGTGAGTTTTTCTTGAATAAGTCCTTGAATAGTCGATCCTTTTTTTTGAATTTGCCACCCTCTAAAATGTGTACCTACATATTCAATAAGTAATTGATACCTGGGCATTTATATAACTGCACCTTTTTTTATTTGCGAACCAAGCATAAATTCACCAATATTTTGAGGCTTTTTTCCTTGTCTTTGGATCTCTTTAATCTTTATTGTTTCCTTATCACCACAAACAACCTCTAAGTAATCAGAAACAATTTCTCCTGGCTTTCCAATTCCTTTACCAATTTCTGCTTTTAAAATTTTGTATCTTTCGCCGTTATATATAAAGAAAGCACCTGGCACAGGGTATAAACCATTTATTTTTCCTATAATCATTTTTGCTTCATCATTCCAGTTAATTTCACCTTCTGCCTTTTGAATTTTTGATGCGTATGTTGCTTTTGAATGATCTTGATCAATAAATTTTATTTTATCTTCTAAAATATTATCAACGTTATTCAGTATTTTTTCAGCTGCAATTAAAGATAATTTTTCAGCTACATCGCTAGCATTTAAATCATTTTCTAAATTTATTTTATAAGTATTGCAGACTGGGCCTGTATCAAGTTGTTCTGCTATCTTCATAACACTCACTCCAGTTTCTTTATCAAGATTCATTATTGATCTTTGTATGGGTGCTGCACCTCTCCATTTAGGCAAAATAGATGCATGGATATTAATAAATCCTTTTTTAGTTAAACTTAAAAATTCTTTAGGAATGATTTGTCCATAAGCAACAACTATTGCCAGATCAGCCTCTATACTTTTAAAGTAATCATATTCTTCGCTATTATCTTTTAAATATTTTGGAATTCTGAATTGTAAACTTAACGTTTCGGCAATCCCTTGTATGGGTGATTTATTAATTTTTTGTCCACGTTGTGATTTTTGAGGAGGTTGTGTATATACGTCTGATATTGGATAACCATTTTGATACAATGATTTTAAAATAGGCACAGCAAACATTGGGGTACCCATGAAAACTATCTTGTTTGCCATCAATTAAATAACTGCAGTATTCGATTTTAATTTAGATAGCTTTTTTATAATCATAGATTTTTTTAATTTTGATAAATAATCAATAAATAATATTCCCTCTAAATGATCCATTTCATGTTGAATACAAGTTGCAAGCAAACCTTCGGCTTTTAACAATTGTTTTTTCCCATTATAATCAAGATATTCTACCTCACATTTACTAGGTCTATCTATTTCTGCAAATTGTTCTGGCACAGATAAGCACCCTTCTTCATGTGTTTTTTTAATTGGATCTTTATTTACAATAACTGGATTGACAAAATATCTAGGTTCTTTTTTTTCATCTTTAGCTATATCCATTACAATAATTCTTTTTGGGATACCTATTTGAATTGCTGCAAGACCTATGCCATTGGCATCATACATTGTTTCCAACATATCATTCATTAGATCTTGTTCTTCTTTACCAACATTATCAACAGGTTTTGAAATCTGTCTAAGTATTTTATTTGGTTCGGTTATTATAGTTTTCACAGTCATTACAGATTATTTTATTATAATTTCTAGACTTTTAAAGGAAGAATTTTTAACAAAAGTTTATTCCTAATTAAATCAGTATTTAATTGGTTAAGAGTATTAATTATAAAATAAACTGTATCATCATCTATATCTTCAATTTTTTCTGGTCCAATAACTTCTATAATTCTGAGTAATGCTGCCCCAATTTCTTCATTATCAATCATTTTTTGAATATCTGAAGGCATCTCTGATTTATTAATTTTATATAAATTTTTATATTTTTTTGAGATTTCAATTCCATCTGATTTTAAAGCCTCAAGAAAAATTATATCTTTTTTGGATAGAGAGTATTTTTTATCTTTTTTTATCTTTTTCAAAAACTTATTTAAATCTTCTTCAATTTTTGATTTTGCATAATCTCCATTAAAGTAATTTATCAATTTAGATTGGTGTAATACTTTGTTGTTGTATTTGATTTTTTTATTAATGATTTTATCATTTGATATGTATTGTTTATAAAAAGTAGTAAAATTTGAAGGGATATCTACCTCATCAATCTCTTTTAACAATCTTTTAAGCTCTTCATCAAAAGCATTTCCAATACCCTCAGACTCAAAAATATCTTTTAAAATTTTTATTAGTTGTAGTTTTAGTTTTGGCTCTTCTGATAAAAGTAACCTTTGATATACTAAAGCTTTGCCCTCGATGGAAGAAAGAGATTTATAAGACTCTTTTGTATTTAAAAACTGATTTATATTAAATTGAAATCTTAGGTAAAATTCAAATAATTTTTCTTCTGAATAATTTTTATCATGTGTAGCTCTTTCAATGGTTGAGATTTTTTCTATGTCTGTAATTTCTACATCTTGAATTTTATATAATAAGTTGGATGATGATAAATACTTCCATATTAGCTTAGGAGTATCTTCATTTGGCTCATATGCAAAATCTGGATTTGTTCGATGAGCTAAATGAAAGTCTAAAATAGAATTTTCTGAAACATCCTTACTCGCTTCATCTAAATATCCAAATAAATAGTTAATCTTATTTTCATAATATTCATTTTCAAAACCTAGTTCTTTTTTTAAGTCTAAAATTAATTGAGCTTCCTCATTTTTTCCATAATTAATTAAACAGTATAAATTAAATCTTGATAAATACTCATTTTCTAGAGGTTCTTTAATTCTAGAAAAGATCTCACATGACTTCTTAACATCTGATTTAGATAAATATCTATCAACCATATATTTCATGAGCTCTGGATGTTGGTTCGAAATTTGATTCTTAATAAGATATTCTTCAATCAATTCTAAATCAGAATTTTTAATAAGCCATCTTGTCTTGAATTCAATAAACTCTTTATCTGTAATATTTTGATCTGGATAATAAGCATTTGTTAATAATGAAATATTTAAAATTTCAGAAGCGTCTTTTGAAAGATCATACCTATCAATATTTTTAAAAAGCTTCTTTAATGTTGAGCCATCAGAATTTGTCCACATGTCTATACTTAAGCCATAATCTTTTGGATCATACAAACCTGCTATTTTTATTGTTTTGGAAGTTAAATCACTATCCAACATTATAGAGTCTTGATTTTTATCAACTTGCATTTTGTAAATATTACTTTGAAATTTTTTTTCAGGATTTTCTGATGATAAGTTTTCTTCTGAAATAGTCTCTGTTTCTTGCTTATCTATATTCCAAATATCTACAGGTTTTTCTTCTGCAATTGAAAACAAGGGTAACAATAGAGAAATAATTATAATTGATAAATTTTTCTTATTTAACAATTTTAAAATTTTCATTTGGAATAATTTTTTCTATTTCTTTTTTTGGAGCTGGAAAATCAACCTTACTTATAAAAAAAGCAACTCCCAAAATAACTACAAGACTAATCACAATTTTAATAACTATTGCAATGATATTGGCTTTGCCTGAACTTGTATTTTGATTGAATTGCATATAGTTTTAATTAATTTCAAATTAAGACATATTTGTGTTTTTTCAATAAAGAAACTTATGAAATCAAAAGAAAATCTTGTTTTTTTAGGGATGATGGGATCTGGAAAGAGTTCTATTGGTTCACTAGTTGCAAAAAAATTAAAAGTTGAATTCATAGACGTAGATAAGGAGATTGAAAAAGAATTAGGTATATCGATATCAAAAATGTTTGAAACAAAAGGTGAAGATTATTTCAGAAAATATGAAGAAAAAATAACTCTTAGAGTACTAAAAACAAATTCAATTGTAGTATCTCTTGGTGGGGGGGCTTTTGTGAACAAGGTTATTAGAAAAGAAATTCTCAAAAACCATATTTCTTTTTGGCTAAACTGGAATGATGAAATATTATTAGAAAGAATTAAAAATAGCAAAAAAAGACCTCTCGCTTTCAATGCAACAGAAAATGAATTGATTGATTTAATAAAAAAACGGTCTAACATTTATTCTAAAGCATTATATGAAATTAAATGTGATAAAATGTCTAAAAGTGAAATTGTTAAAAAAGTTTTAAATAATTATGAAGCTCACTAAACTAAAAATTAATACCAAAACTAAGAAATATTCAATTATTATTGGTTCTAATTTAGTGGCCAATGTATCAAAAATTTTCAAAGAAAACTCAATTGATTTCAAACAATGTTTGCTCATTATTGATAAAAATATCTCTAAACAATTTATTTCTAAGATAAAAAAGTCTCTGCATACAAGAAAAATTTATGTTCATTTTTTTAAAGCTAATGAAATGAACAAGAATTTTGGTAGTGTAAATAAAATCTTAGACATCTTACTAGACAAAAATTTTTCAAGAGAAGATTGTGTTATATCTATCGGTGGAGGAATTACGGGTGATATAAGTGGTTTTGCAGCAAGTCTATTTAAAAGAGGATTAAAATTTATCAATATTCCAACTACTTTATTATCTCAGGTCGACTCATCGATTGGTGGAAAAACAGGGGTAAACTCTAAATATGGAAAAAACTTAATCGGAAGTTTTTATCAACCAAACTTAGTTATATCTGATGTTCAATTTTTAAAAACATTACCAAAAAGAGAATTAATTTGTGGATATGGTGAAATTTTAAAACATTCTTTAATAGCTAATAAAAGTTTTTATAATTTTTTAGATAAAAACAATGATAAAATTTTAAAACTTTCGTCTCCATTTGTTGAAAAAGCTATATATGAAAGTTGTAAAATAAAAAAAGATGTTGTGGAAAAAGATGAAAAAGAACAAGGGCTAAGAAAAATACTAAATTTTGGTCATACATTTGCACATGCCTATGAGGCTTCTTTAGGTTATTCAAAAAAACTTAACCATGGTGAAGCTGTAATACTTGGTATGCAAAGTGCATTAAATTTTAGCTTAAAAAATAGTTTGATTCAAAAAAAAGACTGTCATTCAATCTTAATGCATATTTCAAAGGCAAATTTGCCATCAAAAATAAAAAATTTTTTTAAAATTAGAGATTTAAATAAAATATTATCTTTTATGGCTAAGGATAAAAAAAATAATTCAAATAAAATCAATTTAGTTTTACTTAAAAAAATAGGACAGCCAATTATTAATAAAGAATATAAAAAAAATGATTTGTCTAAGTTTCTAAAAAGTGAATTAAGAAATTAATATTTGTATTGAGTGAATGTACTCTTTCAACTCTTTATCCAAAATTTTATAGATTTTTTTATTACTTTCAATTCGACTCAAGGCCTTCAATTCACTTGAAATTAAAGTAATTTTTAAATGATACCTGCCTTCTTGATTTCCAGAATGATTTTTATGAAGAAAAGACTTATCTTCTATTTTGATACTTCCAATATCAATTTGATCAGCAAGTTTCTTTTTTACAATTGCAATTAACTCATTTATATCCATATACTAAATCTATTATACATCATGAAAAATATTTGCGACTGGAATAATTGTAATGAAATTGGTGATTACAGAGCGCCTGTTGAAAAAGATAACAGTAAAAAATATAGAATGCTTTGTCTTGAACACGTAAAAGAGTTTAATAAAAATTGGAATTATTTTTCAGGAATGAATGATGATCAAGTTTTAGATTTCTTAAAATCAGATATGATTTGGCATAAACCCACTCAAAGCTTCAGCTCCTCTGATAATTTCTTTAAAGTTCTTTGGAATAACACCTTAAGAGATGAATTAGATAAAGATAAAATTAATGGTGACTATGATCATATGCGTCAATTTAAATTTAATCACAAAGATATTAAAGCCTTTGGTATATTGGGAATTTCTGTGGGATTGAAGTGGGTAAAAGTCCAAGATAAGTTCAAATTACTTGTTAAAAAATATCACCCAGATATAAATGCTGGTAACAAAAAATATGAAGAAAAACTTAAATTAATAACTTTAGCTTATACGCAGCTTAAAAATACTTATAGAGATAAAATTGACACCAAATCTTAATATTCAACCTGATATAAAAGTTTCATTAAAACAAACTTTCGGGATCGACTCAGAAATGGAAGTGGATGCCTTTTCAAAAAAAAATGAGTACGTTCCTGAAATAGACAAAAGTTACAAATTTGATAGAGACACAACAATGGCAATTATTTCTGGGTTTGCCTACAACAAAAGAGTGTTGGTTCAAGGGTATCATGGTACAGGAAAATCAACTCATATAGAGCAAATCGCTGCTAGGTTGAACTGGCCATGTATTCGTGTAAATTTAGATAGCCACGTTAGTAGAATAGATTTAATAGGAAAAGATGCAATAGTTCTTAAAGATGGAAAGCAGGTTACACAATTCAACGAGGGTATTTTGCCTTGGTCCATACAAAATCCAGTTGCTCTTGTTTTTGATGAGTATGATGCTGGTAGACCAGATGTCATGTTTGTAATTCAGAGAGTTTTGGAAGCAGAAGGTAATTTTACTCTTCTAGATAAAAATAAAGTTATCAAACAAAATAAATTTTTTAGATTGTTTGCTACATCTAATACTGTTGGATTAGGTGATACCACAGGTCTTTATCATGGTACTCAACAGATAAACCAGGGTCAAATGGATAGATGGAATATTGTAACAACGCTCAACTATCTGGGCCTTGAAAGAGAATTGGATATAGTTTTAGCAAAAAATAAAAATCTAAATAATGCAAAAGGTAAAGAAAAAGTTGCTAACATGATAAAAGTAGCTTCTTTGACAAGAAAAGGATTTATTGCAGGTGACATTTCAACAGTTATGAGTCCAAGAACTGTAATGCATTGGGCTGAAAACTCAGAGATTTTTAAAGATACAGGTTACGCTTTCAGAGTAACTTTCCTTAATAAGTGTGATGAAATTGAAAAAAATACTATCGCAGAATATTATCAAAGATGCTTTGGTGAAGAACTTCCTGAGTCGTTGATGAATATTCAGATTTAAATGAGTGATAGGATAGCTAGTTTAAAAGAAAAATTTAGAATTGCATTAACTTCAACGGCAAAAGTAATTTCAGATGATTTTGATTTTAAAGATAAATCATCAGAAAATGATAAGAAAAAAGATTTAAATTTAATTGAAATTGATAATCTAACTAAACCAAGTGATTTCATTAAATTACGTGCTGAAACTGACTCTTCCGCTTTAAAAAAAAAATTTTCCAGTGATACTATTTATAGAAAAAATCTACCATCTAATACATCCTCCAGATCTCTATACAATATAGCAGAAAAAATAAGGTATGAAGTATTAGGTGGCAAAATGCTTAAAGGAATTGAAAAAAATTTTCATCAAAATTATTCTCATATAATTAATACCAAAAGAAAAGATCAATTAAAAACAAAGGAAGATGTGCCTGTAACAGAAGCCTTCGAACTATATATGCTAAAAAACTTTCATCAAATAAAATTAAATCCATTGACAACAAAAATGTTAAATTTTTGGGAAAAAGACTTTGAACAATCAGTAGAAAAACACAAAAAATTTTTGGAAGATAATATAGAAAATCAAGAGAACTATAGCTCAAGATTTTCTCAAATTCTTGAAGAAATGGATATTTTTCAAAGTGAAGAGGATGAAGAAAAAAAAGAGGAGAATCAAGATCAAGAGCAAGATAATCCTTCAAATGATGATCAAGACAAAGATAAAGAAGATAATAAAGATGAGAATAATGATCAGGAAACTCAAGCCAGTCTAGATGCTGATTATAATGTTGATGAATTTAATCTAGATGAACAACTTTCAGATACTGAGTCAGATGAAAAGAGCTCAGAACAAATTGTTCAAAAAACTCTTGATAGTATTAATTTAGATTACAAAGTTTTTACAACTCAATATGATGAAATAACAAAAGCAGAGAAATTAGAGAATGCAGATGAAGCAGCAAAACTTCGTAGAACCTTAGACCAGCAGCTGGTAGGATTTCAAGATGTAATAACTAAACTTGCAAATAAACTGCAAAGACAGTTGTTAGCAAAGCAAAATAGAGCATGGGATTTTGATTTAGAGGAAGGGTTACTTGATAGCTCAAAGTTACCAAGAATTATTATGGACCCTTATAATTCACTATCATTTAAAAAAGAAAAAGATTTGGATTTTAAAGATACAATAGTAACTTTATTAATTGATAATTCTGGATCGATGAGAGGAAGACCTATTACAATAGCTGCAATATGTGCAGATATATTGTCTAGAACTTTAGAGAGATGCTCAGTTAAGGTTGAGATTTTAGGATTTACTACAAAAAATTGGAAGGGTGGACAAAGTAGAGAGCTTTGGAATAAAAAATTAAAACCTAAAACTCCTGGAAGGTTAAATGATTTAAGACATATAATTTACAAAGGAGCTGACACTCACTGGAGACAAGCTAAAAATAATTTAGGACTAATGTTGAAAGAAGGTCTCTTAAAAGAGAACATTGATGGAGAAGCTATTTCTTGGGCTTACAATAGAATCAAGAAGAGAAAAGAAGAAAGAAAAATTATGATGGTAATTTCTGATGGTGCTCCAGTAGATGACTCAACTCTTTCAGTAAATTCAGGAGATTTTTTAGAAAAACATCTTAAAAAAATGGTCAAATTTATTGAAACCAAAACTGAAATTGAAGTTTTGGCAATTGGTATTGGTCACGATGTATCAAGATATTATGACAAGGCAATAAAAATCACAGATGTAAATGAATTAGGAGATGTTATGATATCTCAACTAAGTTCTTTATTTGAAACGAAAAAAAAATTTCATTAAATATTAAATAAATCTTTATTACTCCATTTAATAATCACTTCTGCACCTCTTCTAGTTTTTGAGTTTCTACAATTTATTGAGGCAAAATTTTTTTCTAAAAGTGTTTTTCCAATAAATAAACCTAATCCTAAACCTGCTTTCGATTTTTCAGTCAGATCTTTTGACCTCAAATAGGGTTCTCCAATTTTTGATAGAACATCTTTTGGATAGCCATTGCCATCATCCTCAATAATAATTTCTGTTATTTCACTATCACTTTTTAAATTTATATAAATTGCCTCTTTTGAAAATTTATTTGCATTTCCAATAAAATTTCTTAGGCCATATACAATTTCTATAGATTTTGTTATTTTTTTTAGATTTGAAAATTGATCATGATTAAAAACAAACCTTTTTTGACTAATCTCTTTAAATGAAGATATAATTTCACTTAAGTAATCTTTCATTGAAAGATCTTTATCAATAAAATCGTCTTCTTCTACAGGATTTAAGGTTAATCGTTTTAAAATTTCATTACATCTTTCTACCTGACTAGACAGCAACTCTATATCTTTTTTAATATCATCTTGGTTTTTAAATTGTTTCTCCAGATCATGTGCAATAATCTTAATTGTAGACAAAGGGGTTCCTAGTGAATGAGCTGCTGCAGCTGCCTGACCTCCTAAAGATAAAAGCTCATGTTCAGTAGCCATCACTTCTTCCATTTTTGCTAATGCCTCTCTTCTTAATCTGGATTGTGTTCCAAATGACATTGCTAAATAATTTAAAAAAATTAAAGCAATTATCAAAGCTATTGGAATTGAGTAAAAATAGTATGCACTGACATGAAAATGATCACTAATTGGAGACGGTAGTTCTAATGAATAAAATGTAAGTACAAAAATTATGAACACCGTAAGCAATACTAACAAAGAATTAGTTTTAAAACTTAGATTTGATGAAGAAAAAATGCTTGGAATTAATAAAAAAATACTAAATGGATTGGCTACTCCTCCTGTTAAATAAAGCAGAGCACCTAGTTGCAAAATATCTATGACTAAAAAGATAAAAGCTGAACGATCCGATAATTGTGTTTTTTTGTATATGAAGATTAAAAATAGATTACTTAGAATTCCCAAAAATATTATCAAATTACAAACAATAAAATTAAAATCAAAATTTAAAAAAAAATAGACAAAGTTAACTGATATTAATTGTCCAATAATACCAATCCATCTTAAACTTATATAAGTTGATTTTTTAAAAAAATGGTATTTTGAAGTTTCAAAGAACTTCATTATTAAATATCAAGATTTTGTACATTAATCGCGTTAGAAATTATAAAATCTTTTCTCAGAGCAACATCATTTCCCATTAAAGTGTGTATTAGACTTTGATCTTTCTTTAGATCTTTTGAATACTGTACTTGTAATAGATTTCTTGTTTCAGGGTCGAGTGTTGTACTCCACAACTCTTCTGGGTTCATCTCTCCTAATCCCTTAAACCTTTGAATATTCATTTTTGATTTTTCTAGATCTAATTCTTTTATAAATTCTTTAGATCCTCTTTTTAATTTTTTTAACTCTTTACTGTTATTAACAATATAATCTTCTAATTCTTTTTCATCTTTAATATATATTCCTTTTGTTCCTTTATTTATTTTAAATAATGGAGGTTGGGCCAAATATACATGTCCATTTTCAATCAATTTATTGAATGGTTTATTATTAAAAAAAGTTAACAGAAGAGCTCTGATGTGGGATCCATCTACATCAGCATCTGTCATAATAATAATCTTTCCATATCTAAGATCTTTTAAATCTATTTCATGAACCTTTGGATCTAAACCTAATGCATTTATTAAAGTAACTATTTCATTGGATGATATCATTTTTGACAAAGCTTTAGTTCTTTGTTGTTCTGAATTATCACCATTGCCATTTTTTTTAGCTGCTAAATCCTCAACATAAGTATTCAAAATTTTACCTCTTAAAGGTAAAACAGCTTGATTGGATCTATTTCTACCTTGTTTAGCTGATCCACCCGCTGAGTCACCCTCTACAATAAACAACTCTGTACCATCTTGTTTTCCTATTTGGCAATCAGCCAGTTTTCCAGGAAGACCACTTAATTCCAAGGCACCTTTTCTTCTTACATTTTCTCGCGCTTTTCTAGCTACATCTCTCGCCATTGCAGCTTGAATAACTTTTGCTAAAATTATTCTAGCAACTGACGGATTTTGATCAAACCATATAGATAATTTTTCATTCACAACAGTTTCTACAATCATCCTTACTTCTGATGAAACTAGTTTGTCTTTTGTTTGAGATGAAAATTTAGGATCAGGAATTTTAGTAGAAAGCACACAAGTTAATCCTTCTTTAATATCATCTCCTGAAATTGCTAATTTATTTTTCTTGAGTAAATTGTGTTCATTAGCATATTTGTTAACAACTCTAGTTAACGCACTTCTAAAGCCCAATAAATGAGTACCACCATCTTTTTGGTAAATATTATTAGTATAAGGGAAAATATCCTCAGCATAACTTCCGTTCCACTTTAAAGAACACTCAAGTTCGATATTATCTTTTTTTCCTTCTATATAAATTGGTTTTTTAAATAAATCATTACCATTTTTATTTTGTAGTTTTTCTCTTTTCTCATCTAGAAAATCTACAAACTCAAGTACACCACCATCAAATTTAAATTCAGATACTTTCTCTTTTTTTAAACTAGCATCGGTAAAAATTATTTTAATACCTTTATTCAAAAATGCTAACTCTCTCATTCTTTTTATGAGAATGTTTGCACTAAATTTTGTAGAAGAAAAAATTTCTTTTGATGGCAAAAATGTTATCTGAGTTCCATTTTCTTTAGATTTTCCAGTAACTTTCAATGGTGCTTTTGCTTCACCATTTTTAAATTCTATAAAATGTTTTTTTCCGTCTCTACTTATCTCTAACTGTAGTGACTCTGACAAAGCATTAACAACCGAAACTCCAACCCCATGAAGTCCACCTGAAACTTTGTATGAGTCGTGATCAAATTTACCACCCGCATGTAGTTGTGTCATGATAACTTCTGCTGCTGATTTTTTTTCTCCTTTGTGCATATCAACAGGAATTCCTCTACCATCATCATTAACTGTGATGGTTCCATTTGAATTAATTTTTACATTAATATTTTTACAATGGCCTGCTAAAGCCTCGTCTATAGAGTTATCAACAACTTCATAAACCATATGATGCAAACCAGTTCCATCATCTGTATCACCGATATACATTCCTGGTCTTTTTCTAACCGCTTCAAGACCTTTTAAAACTTTAATGGAATCTGCTTGATATGTATTTTTATTTGTCATTTTTTAAATTTTTGGAAAAAGAAATTATAACATTATTTATAAAAAATGCTGATTTATATTCACTAAATTAAGTAAAAAAAGACTAATTAGGACTGCAAATTAAGGCTTATTTAATGGCGGAGAGAATGGGATTCGAACCCATGAAAGGATTGCTCCTTTACACGCTTTCCAAGCGTGCGCCTTCAACCACTCGGCCACCTCTCCAATTATTTTTCTTTTGAAATCTTGAGAACACCAATAAATGCCTCCTGGGGAATTTCTACTCTTCCAAATTGTTTTGATCTAGCCTTACCCTTTTTTTGCTTTTCAAGAAGTTTTCTTTTTCGGTCTGTAGCTCCACCACCATGAATTTTGGTTAAAACATCTTTTTTAAAACCTTTAATAGTTTCTCTAGCTATTATCTTTCCCCCAATTGCTGCTTGAACAGGTATCATAAAATTATGTCTTGGTATTAAATCTTTTAGTTTTTCACAAACTTCCCTTCCAGTTCTTTGGGCAAAATCTTTGTGAATCATCATTGCTAAAGCATCTACTGGCTCAGCATTAACTAAAATTCCAAGTTTTACTAAATCTCCTTCTCTATGTTCAATAATTTCATAATCAAAACTAGCATATCCACTAGTCATAGATTTTAAACGATCATTAAAATCAAAAACTACTTCATTTAACGGTAGTTCATAATTTACAACAGCTCTATTTCCTGAATAACTTAAATTGGTTTGTATTCCTCTTTTATCCTGACACATTTTCATAATTGAGCCCAAATATTCATCTGGGGTAATTATTGTTGCCTTTATCCAAGGTTCTTCAATTAACTTAATCAAAGTTGGATCCGGTAAACTTGAAGGATTATGGAGATCTATTATATCTCCACTATTCATATAAACTTTATATACTACCCCTGGAGTTGTTGTTAATAAGTTAACATCAAATTCTCTTTCTAATCTTTCCGTAACAATTTCTAAATGAAGCAATCCTAAAAACCCACATCTAAAACCTAGTCCTAATGCTGAAGAAGACTCAGGCTCAAATGAAAAACTTGCATCATTCAATTGTAGTTTGGCTAAACCATCTTTTAATTTTTGATATTCAGAACTATCTACTGGAAATAATCCACAAAAAACTACAGGCTTACTAGGTTTAAAACCAGGAAGCGCTTCTGTTAAAGGTTTTGTAGCATCACATATTGTGTCACCAACTTTTGTTTCTGATAAAACTTTTATTCCAGTTGTTATAAAACCTATTTCTCCAGCATTTAATCCATTGATATCCGTAGCTTTTGGCGTAAATACACCTACTTTTTCAACAATATATTCTTGATTGGTTGACATCATTTTAATTTTCATATTTTTTGAAATTTTACCATCAATAACTCTGACTAGAATTACAACTCCTAAGTAAGTATCGTACCAGCTATCAACTAATAAACATTTTAAATCTCCTAAACTTTCACCTTTAGGTCCAGGTAATGCTGAAATAATTTGTTCTAAAATATCATCAATACCCTCTCCTGTTTTACCTGAACAAGGAATTGCGCTCTCTGTATCTATACCTATTACTTCCTCTATTTGTTTCTTTGTTCTATCTAAATCTGATGCTGGAAGATCTACTTTATTTAAAACTGGTACTATTTCATGATCTATATCTAAAGCTTGATACACATTTGCAAGTGTTTGGGCTTCTACCCCTTGAGTGCTATCAACTATTAAAATTGAGCCTTCACAAGCATAAAGAGATCTACTAACCTCATAACTAAAATCTACATGACCCGGGGTATCAATAATATTTAAGATATAATTTTTACCATCTTTAGCTTTGTAATTAAGCTTTACTGTCTGAGCTTTGATTGTAATACCTCTTTCACGCTCTATATCCATCGAATCTAAAACCTGTGCCTTCATTTCTCTTTCAGTCAGTCCACCACAACTATGAATAATTCTATCTGCTATTGTTGATTTTCCATGATCAATATGTGCAATAATTGCAAAATTTCTAATATGATCAATGCTTGTCATTACTACGATCTAATTTTAGCGTCTATTTTTGACTCTACGGTAGAGATAATTAGTTGATTAATTTTATTTAAATCATCTTCTGATAAAGTTTTTTCAGGAGACTGTATGGTTATATTTAAAGCAATTGATTTTTTATTTTCTGGAATATTTTTACCTTCGTAAACATCAAAAACTTTAACTGATTTAATCAAATTTTTATCAACATTCGAGATAACCTCTATGAGTTCTTGAACAGGAAACCCTTTATCTAAGATAAATGCAAAATCTCTCTCAGATTTTTGGAAATCAGAAAATTTATAATTTGTTTTTTGATCTTTAAGCGATTTTTTTGGTTGCTTGATGTTATCTAAAAAAATTTCAAAACCCACCAATGCTTCAACCTTAAGGTCTAGTTTTTTAAGAATACTTGGGTGGATATCACCAAAAAAAGCTACGACTTTTTCTTTACCCTTATTTAGAAACACCCTGCCTGATTTTCCAGGATGATAATAATTTGGTGTTTCTGTATCATAATACAATTTATCCTTATCATATCCTGCTTCCGTTAAGCTTTGAACCACATCACTTTTAACATCATAAGCATCTACTAGTCTCTCTTTTTCTAACCAATTTTGTCTAGAAAATTTTCCAGATTTTAATCCACCAACTACTGTTTGTTGCTCTCCTGGTTTTTCACCAAGAAATGCAGGGCCTATTTCAAATATTGATAAATCTTTAAATCCTCTATCTAAATTTTTATTTAAATGGATTATCAAATTAGAAAAAATTGAGCTTCTCAAAACATCTAAATCGGAACTTATTGGATTAATTATTTTAATTTCTTTATTCTTTTCAATAAACAATTGGTTGATTTTGCTGTCAGTAAAAGACCAAGTGATAGCTTCCAAATAACCTTTTGAGGCAATAGCTCTTTGCAAAAAATGAAACAATCTTTGTTTTTTATTTAATGTTGGTTTTTCTCTAACTTTTTTAGGTTCTATCATCTTGATTTTATCATAACCCTTAATCCTAACTAGCTCTTCCACAACATCTATTGACTGAGAAATATCTGGTCGCCAAGTTGGAATTTTTAATTCGAATAATTTTTCAATTTTTTTAACTTCAAAACCAAGTTTAATTAAAATTTTTTCAATTTCTGAATTTTCAATCGCAATACCTGTTACTTTCTCAAATAAAGAAGGATCGAATTTTAATGATTGTTTTTTATAATCTTTGATTTTTTGAACGTCAAATTGACTTATTTTGCCCCCGCAAACTTCTTGAATTAAGCTTGCAGCTTTTTCTAATCCTTGCTCAATTGACAACGGGTCAATTCCTCTTTCAAATCTAAATTTAGCATCTGTATCTATATTCAAAATTTTTGATGATTTTCTAATCGATCTTGGAGAAAAGTATGCTGACTCAATTAATACATTTTTTGTATCTAATTCAGTTCCTGACCTGGTTCCACCAATTATTCCTCCTAATCCTAATACACCTGAGGCATCAGATATTACACACATTCCATCTTGAAGTTTATAATCCTTATTATCTAAAGCTTTAAAGGTCTCATTTTTTTTTGAGTTTCTAACAACTATTCCTTTGTCAATTTTGCCAACATCATAAGCATGTAATGGTCTATTTAAATCAAACATTACATAATTAGTTATATCTACGATAGCTGAAATTGGTTTTTGACCTATAGAAATGATTTTTTCTTTAAGCCACTCTGGACTCTCAATATTTTTAACTCCTGTAATTAAACAACTACCAAATACTGTACAAGCCTGTTCTTCCTCATCTTCAATTTTAACATTAACTGTCTGTTTTCCTTCTTGTAAAAGTTTGCTTACTTTTGAATTTTTTAAAGTCCCTGAGCCAGCAGCAGCCAGATCCCTAGCTATACCCCGTATACCCAAACAATCTGCTCGATTAGGAGTAATAGATATATCGATCACATTAGAATTTTTTTTTGGAAAATAACTTTTTCCAATTTTGTTTTCAAATTTATCTAATGAAAGTTCAGTAATTCCATCACTTTCATCTGATAAGTTTAATTCTGACTCTGAACAGAGCATTCCATATGAGGTAACACCTCGAATTTTACTTACTACTAGTTTCATTTGATTTTTTGGAACAATCGCACCAGGCGGAGCATAAATTGTAATTAAACCATCTTTAGCATTAGGAGCTCCACATACAACTTTTACAGGTTTTCCAGATCCAATATCTACATCACAAACTCTTAGTCTGTCTGCGTTAGGATGTTTCTCTGCTTTAATGATTTTTGCAACTACAAAACTATCAAGTTCATCAGATTGTTTTTCAACACTTTCAACTTCTAAACCAACATCGGTAAGTTTATCTATTATCTGATTTTCATTAAATTCAGTCTCTAAATGATCTTTTAGCCAATCAGTAGTAATCTTCATCTGCTTAAACCTCTGTAACTTGAAGGTACATCAATTGGGTCGAATCCAAACTGGTTTAACCATCTATAATCACAATCAAAAAAGGCTCTTAAATCATTAATTCCATACTTAAGCATAGCCAATCTATCTATTCCGATTCCAAATGCATATCCTTGAAACTCATCTGGATTAACATTTACATTTTTAAGTACGTTTGGATGAACCATTCCACAGCCTAAAATTTCCAACCATTTGTCTCCCTCACCAATAATTATTTTTCCATCTTTTACTTCATAACCAATATCTACTTCAGCTGATGGTTCTGTAAAAGGAAAATGGCTGGGTCTAAATCTCATTTTTATCTTATCAACTTCAAAAAACTCTTTAATGAAATAATTCAAACATCCTTTTAGGTGCCCCATATTAATATTTTTATCTATATGTAGACCCTCTACTTGATGAAACATTGGTGCATGAGTTTGATCACTATCAGATCTATAAGTTCTGCCAGGTGCAATTATTTTAAAAGGAGGTTTGTCGTTTAACATAGTTCTAATTTGAACTGGCGAAGTATGAGTTCTTAATAACAGCTCTTTTTTTTCATCTAAATAAAAAGTATCATGCATATCTCTTGCAGGATGATTGTCGGGAGTGTTTAGTGCTGTAAAATTATTATATTCATTTTCAACATCTGGTCCTTCTTCAATACTAAAGCCTATTTCTGAAAAAATAGAAGAGATCTCATCGATTACTTGTGAAACAGGATGTATCTTACCTTGAGAAACTGGACGCTCAGGCAATGTGATATCAATTTTTTCTTTTTCTAATTTTTGATTAATCTCTTTTGTTTCAATCTCCTCAATTTTAGAGGCAATTAAATTTTGTAATTCATCTTTCGTAATATTTAAATCTGATGCAAATTTTTTTCTTTCTTCTTCTGGAATTTTTCCAAGCTGTTTAAATTGATTACTGATCAGACCATTTTTGCCAAATAAATCTGTTTTTATTTGATTAATTAAATTTAAATCTAAGTGCTCGTTTAGCTTTGCGAGATATTCATTTTTAATTTTTTTAATATCTGACATTTTAAGAGATTATTTCTTCACCTGCGAAAAACAATAGTGAAGATTAATTTAAAGCAGATTGTGCTTTTTGAACAATAGTTTTAAAGGCTTCAGGGCTATCGTAAGCTATTTCTGCAAGTATTTTTCTATCTATTGTAATGCCACATTTGCTAAGTCCATTAATGAACTTAGAATAAGTTATGCCTTCAGCTCTAACACCAGCATTAATTCTTTGTATCCACAAAGATTTAAAATCTCTTTTTTTATTTCTTCTATCTCTGTAAGCATACTGCATGGCTTTTTCCATTGCTTGCTTAGCGACTCTGATAGTGTTTTTTCTTCTGCCCCACTGACCTTTGACAGCTTTTAAAACTTTTTTATGTTTTGCTTTACTAGTTACGCCTCTTTTTACTCTTGCCATTATTAACCTCTTAAACTGTAGGGCATGTACGATTTAACAATTTTGCTATCTTGTTTAGACATTGTTGTTGTGCCTCTTAATTTTCTTATTTGAGAATTTGTTCTTTTAATCATGCCGTGTCTTTTACCAGCTTGGGCAGTCAAAACTTTACCTTTTGCAGATATCTTAAACCTTTTTTTTGCTGAGCTTTTTGTTTTTAATTTTGGCATAATTCTGCGGTCTTATACAAAGATTGATATAAATTTACAACCTATATTAAGGCCTATAAAGGCTGAATTACCATGATCATTTGCTTACCATCAAACTTAGGATGCAATTCTACCTTGCCAATATCCTTCATGTCCTCTTTGATCTTATCCATCAATTCTTTTCCTAAATGAGAATGTTGTAATTCACGACCTTTAAATCTTACAGTAAATTTTACTTTATCTCCTTTGGCTATAAATTTTTTTGCATTTTTAACCTTAAAATCATAATCATGAGTTTCTGTAACAGGTCTCATTTTAATTTCTTTAAGCAAAACAATCTTTTGTTTTTTCTTTGCAATATTTGCTTTCTTTTGAGCATCATATTTAAACTTACCCATATCCATAATTTTACAAACAGGTGGGTTTGCATTAGCTGCTATCTCTATTAAATCTAATCCCTGATTTTTTGCCATTGAGATTGCTTCATTGGTGTTCATCACACCTAGATTTTCACCATCACTTGCAATAACCTGAACATCAGGAGACGAGATTCTATTATTAGACCTAGGACCTCTGTCTTTTGTTCTTCTTTGAAAGTAATTTTGTTTAAAATCTGCCACTTAGTTTGAGGATGCTTTGTTTAAAGCAGAGAAAGTTTTTAAGAATAAATTTAAATCCATATTTTCTTGTTTGTTAGAGTCTAATCTTCTAATCGTTACCGAGTTAGAGTCAACTTCTTTTTTACCGCAAATTAATAAAAGAGGTATTTTTGCTAATGAATGATCTCTTATTTTGTAATTTAAATTATGTTTTTTTAAATCAACATTTGAACTTATACCTGCTTGTTTAATTTTTTTTGATACCTCAATTGCATAATCATCAAATTCTTCAGATATTGGTATTACAACAGTTTGTAATGGAGAAATCCAAAAAGGAAATTTGCCAGCATAATTTTCTATAAGAATTCCTATAAATCTTTCTAAAGAACCAAATAACGCACGATGAAGCATTACGGGTACTTTTTTAGTTCCATCTTTATCAACATAGGAAGCATCCAATCTTCCTGGTAAATTCAAATCAACTTGCAAAGTTCCGCACTGCCAATCTCTACCAATTGCATCTCTTAATACAAATTCAATTTTTGGACCATAAAATGCACCCTCACCCTTATTAATACTATATTCTAACTTAGATGCTTTAACTGCTTCAAGCAATGAAGCTTCTGCTTTATCCCAAACTTCATCTTCACCCACTCTTACGTCTGGTCTATCAGCATATTTTAAAATTACATTTTCAAAACCTAAATCTTTATAAATATCTAAAATTAAATTAGTCACTTCTAAGCATTCACTTGTAATTTGATCCTCTGAACAAAATATATGAGCATCGTCTTGTGTGAATGCTCTCACTCTTAGTAAACCATGGAGTGCTCCAGATGGTTCATAACGATGTACTTTTCCAAATTCAGTTATACGTAAAGGAAGGTCTCTATAACTTTTTAAACCTTGGTTGAATACCTGAATGTGACCGGGACAATTCATAGGTTTAATCGCAAATACTTTTTCGTCTGGAGTTTCTGAAGTATACATATTTTCACCATATTTTTCCCAATGACCAGATTTTTCCCACAACTGTCTATCTAATATCTCTGGTGTATTTACTTCTTTGTAACCAGCAGCATCTTGTCTGCCTCTCATATAATTAATCAATTTTTGAAATAAAGCCCAGCCTTTTTCATGCCAGAATACTGAGCCTGGACTTTCCTCTCTAAAATGAAATAAATCCATTTCTTTTCCAAGTTTTCGATGATCTCTTTTTTCAGCTTCTTCTATTCTTTTTAAATATTCATCTAGATCTTTTTGAGTTGCCCAGCTTGTACCATATATTCTTTGTAACATTTCATTATTAGAATCACCTCTCCAATAAGCTCCTGAAACTTTTGTAAGCTTAAAAAACTTTCCAATTTTACCTGTTGAAGAAAGATGTGGTCCTCTGCATAGGTCATGCCACTCACCATGAAAATAGATAGACACATCTTCATTTTCAGGGATTGCTTCAATTAATTCTGCTTTATAAATTTCTCCTTTTTCTTTAAAATGTGAAATAGCTTTATTTCTCTCCCAAACTTCTCTTTTTGTGATCTCATTTCTATCAACAATTTCTTTCATCTTATTTTCAATTTTTTCAAGGTCATCTTCAGTAAAAGGTTCTTTTCTTGCAAAATCATAATAAAAGCCATTTTCAATAACTGGCCCAATAGTAACTTGTGTTCCTGGAAACAATTCTTGTACAGCCATTGCTAAAATATGTGCTGTATCGTGCCTTATAGTTTCTAATCCCTCAGGATTTTTTGAAGTAAAAATTTTAATAGCACAATCTTTTTCAATTAAGAAATCTAAATCTTTTAAATTACCATCAACACTTATAACCATTGCTTGTTTGGCAAGTGACTTACTAATTTTTTCAGCTACATCTAGACCTGTAACTTTGTCTGGAAATGTTAAATTATTTCCATCTGGTAATGTAATTATAGGCATTAATTTAATATTCTTTTATACTCTGAATAAGTAGAAAAACACATTTTTTCAACATTAAATTTTTGAATTATATTTTTTCTTCCTTCTTTACCCATCGATTGTAATGTTGCTTCATCCATGGAAAGTACTTTTAAAATTTTTTTACATAATGATTTTGCATTGTTAGACTCGAATAAAAAACCTGTTTTTTCATCAATTACAGTTTCATTAGATCCGCCAATATCACTTGCAATTATTGGCTTTTCCATCGATTGAGCTTCAACAGCAACTCTTCCAAAAGCCTCAGGCTCAATTGATGCTGAAATCACAATATCAGAAACTTTGTAAGCTAAAGCCATATCATTACAATGATCGATAAATTTTATCTGATTATTTAATCTATGTTGTTCTGTAAGTCTGATAAGTTTTTTTTTATATAAATCTCTACCTTGATCACTTCCAAGTATTACGGCATAAAAAGCCTCATATCCAAGTTCAATATTTACTAAATTAATAGCTTCTATAAGAACTTCTTGTCCTTTCCACCCCGTAAGTCTCCCAGGTAAAAGAATTATCTTTTTATCTTTTTCTATTTGCCATTTTTTTAATAGTTTTTTTTCATCACTATCTAATTTGGTGGTTGGATCAAAATAATCAACATTAATTCCCCTAAAAATAACTAAAAGTTTTTTTTTAGTATTAAGATATTTTGTATAATTTTCTTTGATATGAGAAAAAATAAAATTAGATCCTGCTATAATTAAATCAGACCTAACCATTACAGAATTATAAAATTTTTTTATTTTATTATTAAAATTATAGGTTCCATGAAAGGTAGTAACAAATTTTCTGCCAGTAACTTTAGCTGCAAACAAACATGCCCAAGCAGGAGCTCTACTTCTGGCATGCACAATTGAAATATTTTTAATAAGTATAATGACAACTAAAACTAAAAAATTAATAAATATAATGAGTGGATTTTTACTATGAACAGGAAGTTTTATTATTTTTACTTTTTTTTTATCAATAAATTTAAGGAGTTCTCCTCCACTAGTTACAATGAATGATCCACAATCATTTTCCGGTAAATAATGAGCAATGTCATAGCAGCCAGTTTCTGCTCCTCCATAACCTAATTTTGGAATAACTTGTAAAACTTTTAAATTAGATGACATTTGATATGATTATATAATATTAGATTAAACATATAAACGATTATGACTCACTTCAGATATCACAATGTCTCAAAAACTAAGAAAATAAGATTTATTTGCAACATTAACAAGGGTGCTCCTTTTATTGTTTTTTTACATGGCTTTATGTCTAATTTAGAGGGAAAAAAACCAAATACTTTTTTAAAATTTGCTAAAAAAAATAAATTAAGTTTTTTAGCACTTGAATATTCTGGACATGGAAAATCATCAGGTAAATTTGTAAATGGTAATATTACAAAATGGAGTAATGAAACTACAATTCTTATTAAAAAATTTGTTAAAAAGGATTACTTTACTATCGTTGGCTCAAGTATGGGGGCATGGTTAGCCCTAAAACAATTTCAAATATTTAAAAGTCAAATAAAAGGCTTTTTGGGTATTGGTCCAGCACCAGAATTTTTAGAAAATTTAATGTGGAAAAAATTCACAAAAAAAATGAAGTCTGAAACTATTCAAAAAGGAATTTTGCAATTAAAACATGGCAATTATGAATACCCAATTACTCTTCAATTAATAAAAGATGGAAGAAAGAATAAAGTTTTAAACAAAAAAATAATTTCCAATATAAATGTTACCATGATTCATGGTCAAAAAGATGAAGTAGTGCCTGTTTCTTATTCAAGAAAAGTTTTAAAAATATTTCAAAAAGCAAAAAAAAAATTAGTTATTATTAATAATGGCGATCATAGTTTATCAAGTCAGAAATGGCTTAAAATAATAATAAAAGAGCTTAAACTAATTATTTAACTAACTTCTTTAATAACTGATTTGTTGCTAATTGGATTACTTAATTTATCTAACATTTCTTTTGGACAAACTTGAACAAAATTCTTTAACTCTTCGTCATAATTTTCAATTAACATTTTTGATAAATTAGACCTAGTTTCTTCAAAATGTTCTTTGATTAAATCTTTAAGAAATTTTTTCCAATAATCAGTTTCTACATTTTGCCATACAACAGATTCATTGTTAACTTTTTTTTCAAATTCTCTTGATTTGTCATAGATAAATGCAATTCCTCCTGTCATCCCCGCTGCAAAATTATCACCGACATCGCCCAGGATTACAACAGTTCCTCCTGTCATGTATTCGCAACCATTTGAGTCACATCCTTCAATTACAGTAGTTGCTCCAGAATTTCGAACTGCAAATCTTTCTCCCGCCTGTCCAGCTGCAAATAATTTTCCAGAAGTTGCGCCATATAAAACAGTATTACCAATAATAGTATTTTCATTTGAAATAAGATTACTTTCATCAGATAATTTGATTGCAATTGTAGCGCCTGATAAACCTTTGCCCACATAATCATTGGCATCACCTTTAAGAACTAGTTTTAAGCCTTTTGCTGAAAAGGCACCAAATGACTGTCCTGCCGATCCTTTAAAATTTAATACTAAAAAATTTTCTTTAAGTTTTTCATATCCATATTTTTTATAAAGGTGATGAGATATTCTGGTTCCAACAGCTCTGTTGGTATTTTTAATTACATATTCATTCTCTATTTTTTCAGAACTATCTAAAGTTTTTTCAATTTCTGGCCAAATTTCTTGATCGAGTGTATCTGGTACATGATTTATTTCCTGGTTTTCGCAATATCTTTTATTGTTACCATTATCTGCTTGTACAAAAAGTGGGTTTAAATCTAAATCATCAAGATTTGGTGAAGCTTTGCTAACCTGCATTAAAAGATCTGTTCTTCCAATAATATCGTTTAATGATTTAAAACCTATTTTTGATAAAATTTCTCTTACTTCAGACGCTATAAAAGTGAATAAATTAACAACTTTATCTGGAGTACCTGTAAATTTTTCTCTAAGTTTATCATCTTGAGTACAAACACCAACTGGACAAGTATTTGAGTGACATTGCCTAACCATGATGCAGCCCATCGCAACTAAAGCCGTGGTCGCCACTCCATATTCTTCAGCTCCCATCATTGCCGCAATAACGACATCTCTTCCTGTTTTGATACCACCATCAGTTCTAAGAGTAACTTTATGTCTAAGATTGTTTAAAGTTAAAACTTGATTAGCTTCTGTTAAGCCCATTTCCCATGGTATACCAACATACTTAACACTTGTTTGTGGTGTTGCACCAGTACCACCATTATGTCCTGAAATTAATATAATGTCTGCTTTTGCTTTAGCAACGCCAGCTGCGATTGTTCCTACACCCGATGATGCAACAAGTTTAACCCCAATCCTTGCTTTAGGATTTATTTGTTTCAAATCATATATAAGTTGAGCAAGATCTTCTATTGAATAAATATCGTGATGTGGTGGAGGTGATATCAAAGTAACCCCAGGTGTTGAATGCCTTAGTTTTGCAATCTCGTCTGTAACTTTAAATCCTGGTAATTGTCCACCTTCTCCTGGTTTTGCTCCTTGAGCAATTTTAATTTCAATTTCATTGCAATTATTTAAGTAATTAACAGTTACACCAAATCTGGCTGAAGCTATTTGTTTTACTCTAGAATTTGCACTGTCTCCATTTTCTAGAACTTTAAATCTACTCTCATCCTCTCCACCCTCACCACTACAAGAAGCACCTTTAATTCTGTTCATTCCAGTAGCAAGAGTTTCGTGAGCTTCTTTTGAGAGCGCTCCATGTGACATGCTCCCACTTCCAAATCTTTTAAGTATATTTTGTATCGGCTCAACTTCAGAGATGTCTATTGGTCCTTTCAATTTTTTTGACCTGAAATCAATTAAATCCCTCAAATTTATTGGTGGTAAATTATATATTCCATCAGCATATCTTTTGTATGCTTCATAGGAGTTAGATCCTACAGCACTTTGTAATAAATGAATTAATTTTCCTTGGTATTGATGTGTCTCTCCGTTTTTACGATATCTATATATTCCACCTATTGGTAAAATAGTTTCAGAACTTTCAAATGCTTCTTTATGAATAGACCTAATTTTTTTTTCTATTCCTGTTAATCCAATTCCAGAAATTTTAGATACTACACCCGGAAAATAATCAGCAACAATTGTTCTACTTAATCCAACAGTTTCAAAATTGCATCCACCTCTATATGAGCTCAAAACAGAAATTCCCATTTTAGACATGATTTTTAATAGACCAGCGTTTACTGATTTAATGTATCTTTCCACACATTCGTCAAAACTAAATTTTCCGAAAAGTTTTTTTTCGTGTCTTTGATACAAGCTATCAAAAGCAAGGTATGGGTTTACTGTAGTTGCTCCTACACCAATTAAAGTAGCAAATGAGTGTGTATCTAAAGCTTCTCCAGATTGAACGTTTATCGAAACATATCCTCTTAATTTTTTTTCTATTAAAAACGAATTGATTGCACCTACACATAAAAGCATAGGAATAGGCAAATTGGTTTCTGATAATCCTTTATCACTCAAAATTAATTGAGTAACACCCTGTCTAACAGCAATTTCCGCATCTTTTTGGACTTGTTTTATTGACTTAAATAAAGACTGATCTTTAGAAAAAGTACAATCTATAACTAATGAATTTTTACCAAAAAAATTAATAAATTTATCAAATTGAGAGTTTGATAAAATTGGACTATTTAAGACATAAATATTTTGCTTAGTTAAATTATCAAAATCTAGAATATTACCCAAATTTCCAAACCTTGTTTTTAGACTCATAACCTTGTTTTCTCTTAATGAATCAATTGGAGGATTTGTTACTTGACTAAAATTTTGTCTAAAGAAATGATAAAGAGGTCTGTATTTGTCTGACAATACTGCAAGCGGGGTATCATCACCCATAGAACCTATTGCCTCTTTTGCATCCTCAGCCATCGGGTGCAAAATAAGCTCTAAGTCTTCTAAGCTCATTCCAAAGGTATATTGTCTTCTTCTTAATTCATCGCCAGAAAATGAGTGTTTTTCACCAGAAATAGTAATTTTTTCATCTAAATCAATAATTTGAGAGTTAAAGTGTTTATATTCTTTTGCTAAATAATCTTTGATTTTACTATTAGTAAATACTTTTCCTTTTTCAATTCTAACTCCAATTATTTCTCCTGGGCCTAATCTTCCCTTCGTTAAAATTTTCTTCTCATTAAGTTCAATCATTCCTGTTTCTGAACCTGCAAATAATAAGTTATCTTTAGTGATTGCATATCTCAATGGTCTTAATCCATTTCTATCATTTGCAGCAATTACCCACTCATTATCTGTTCCAGCAATAGCTGCAGGCCCATCCCAGGGTTCCATAGTACTATTTAGAAAATTAAATAATTGTTGATGATCTTTAGACAAAGTTTTATTTTTTTTAGACCAAGCATCAGGCACTAGCATTAATTTTGCTAAAGGTGCTGGCTGTCCTGAAATATTTAATAATTCAAAAACATTGTCTAATGCAGCTGAGTCGGATGCACCTTGTTGAATTACAGGTTTTAAATTTTCAATGTTGTCAAATAGTGGGCTATTCATCTCTTGTTCATGAACCTTCATCCAATTTTTATTACCACGATATGTATTAATTTCTCCATTATGAGCAATTGCTCTAAAAGGTTGAGCCAAATTCCAACTTGGCGCTGTGTTAGTGGAAAATCTTTGATGAAAAATTGCATATCTTGATACAAATCTTTCATCCTTTAAATCCAAAAAAAATTCTGAAATAGCCTCTGCTAAAAACATCCCCTTATAAATAATTGATTTCGAGCTAAGCGAGCAAATATAAAAATTATTTAAAGAAATCTGAAAAGCTTTATTTTCGATTATTCTTCTTGTTTCATAAATCTTTCTTTCAAGATCTTTGTTTAATAATTCTGGGTTATTTGATTTAAAAAGTACTTGAATAATTTCAGGCATTGTCTGAAATGCTTTTTCACCTAAGACCTTTGGGTTTACCGGAACTTGTCTCCAACCATATATACTAAAATCATTTTTTGTTAATTCACTCTCAATTATTGTTTTACAGCTTTCCTGTGCCGCATAATCATTTCTCGGCAAGAAAATCATTCCAACACATATTTCTGAATTATCGTGGGTATGACCTGTTACTTCTATTTTTTCTATAAAAAAATCTTTTGGTATTTCCACATGTATTCCTGCACCATCACCTGTTTTTCCATCAGCATCAACAGCTCCTCTATGCCAAACTGCTTTTAAAGCTTCAATTCCGTACTCAACAACTTTACGTGATTTTTTTCCTTCTGTAGACGCAATTAGACCAACACCACAAGCATCGTGCTCCATATCTTCAGAATAAACATGGTTTTTCTTTAATATTTTTAAGTTTTTTTGATAATTTTTCATTAAGCCACTTTTGACTGTTTTAATTGCTTATTTTCTAAGTACTTTTTAATTGAAGCAGCAGCATCTCTTCCATCTTTTATTGCCCAAACAACTAAGGACGCGCCTCTAACTATGTCACCTGCCGCAAAAACTCCACTCAAATTTGTTTCCATTGTGTCAAAATCTGTTTTTATTGTTCCCCATTTTGTTACTTGAAGTTCGTTTGTATCAAATAAAGTTGGCAAATCTTCGGGATCAAAACCCAGGGCTTTTATAATCATATCAGCTTTGACCTCAAAACTTGAATCTTGTTGAACCTCAGGTTTTCTTCTTCCACTTTCGTCTGGTTCACCTAATTTTATCTGGTCAACAATTAATTTTTCAACTTTGTTAATACCCTTAAATTCTTTAGGACTTGATAGCCAAACAAATTCAACACCTTCCTCTTCAGCATTAGCCACCTCTCTTGCTGATCCAGGCATATTCTCTTTATCCCGTCTATATATACATTTGACAGATTTTGCTTTTTGTCTAATTGATGTTCTTACACAGTCCATTGCTGTATCACCACCACCAATTACAACAATATCTTTTCCTTCTGCATTTAAAATTCCTTTATCAAATAATTCTACCTTATCACCTAATCCTTTTTTATTTGATGCAGTTAAAAAATCCATTGCAGGAAAAATATTATTTAAATCATTACCTGGAAGCTCTACTTCTCGAGCCTTGTAAACTCCGGTTGCAATTAAAATTGCATCATGTTTTTTTCTTAGTTGTTCCAAATTTGCATCTTTTCCTACTTCAAAATTTTGGATAAATTCAATTCCCCCGTCCTTTAAAAGTTTGGTTCTTCTCTCAACAACTTCTTTTTCAAGTTTAAAATTTGGTATTCCATAAATCAATAATCCACCAGCTCTATCATATCTATCGTAAACAGTGATTTTATATCCACTTTTTCTCAATTCCTCAGCTGTAGCTAGACCAGCCGGACCAGCACCAATTATTCCAATACTTTCATTTTTTTCATTAGAAACATTTATAGGTTTTACCCAACCTTGTTCCCAAGCATTATCAGTGATGTATTTCTCCATTGATCCAATAGTTACTGTTCCATGGCCAGATTGTTCAATAACACAATTTCCTTCACACAATCTATCTTGTGGACATATTCTTCCACAAACTTCTGGCATATTATTTGTGCTTTGAGATAATTCATAAGCCTCTTTAAGCCTTCCCTCTGCAGTCAGCTTTAACCAATCGGGAATATTATTACTTAATGGACAATGAACCTGGCAAAAAGGAACACCACACTGGGAACATCTACTAGATTGCTCTCTTGCTTTTTCACTAATAAATTCATCATAAATCTCATTAAAATCTTTTTTTCTAACATTTATCTCTCTTTTAGGTGGAGTTTGTTGACCTATTTTTACAAATTTAAGCATTTTATCAGTCATAATTTTTATTATATATCGCAAATTATATCTTACTTTTATTAAATAAAGCTAAAAATAGGTCAGTTATTATGACCTTATTTAGTATTATAGGTTTGATAATTGTGGCATTTTTATAAATTGCATAGCTAATATGCTTAAATCGAATTGTTTTAAATAAATATTTTTTAAGCTAGTTAGATAAAATGTTACAGAACATTATAGAAGTTTTAATACTTTCGGCTATTCAAGGTATATCAGAGTTTTTGCCAATAAGTTCATCGGCACACCTAATTTTAGTTTCAAGTTTATATGAATTTAAATCAAGTTCATTATTAATAGATATAAGTCTTCATCTAGGTTCCTTGTTTGCAATTGTCTATTTTTTTAAAACGGACTTATTGGATATTAAAAACAATAAAAGACTTTTAAGCCTTATTATTATTGGATCAATACCATTGATAGTTGTTGGATACGTGTTGTATTCAACTGGCATTATTTATGAACTCAGAAATATTAAGATAATAGCTTGGACAACTCTAATTTTTGGAATTGTATTATATATTGCAGATAGAAGTAACTTTAATAAAAAAATTTCTTCAAATTTAAATCTTCAGTCGATTATGTTTATAAGTTTATTCCAGATTCTTTCATTGGTACCAGGTGTGAGTAGGGCAGGTATAACTATTACAGCTGCAAGAATATTAAAATTTAACAGATTAGACTCGAGCAAAATATCATTTTTACTATCTATTCCAGCTTTAGGAGGTGCAAGTTTTTTAGGATTAAAAGATGTGTTTTCCCAATCAATTGAATTTAATTATTTAGTAATAATTGCAATTGTTGCATCATTTATTTTTTCATTTATGACAGTAAAGTTTTTTCTAATTTATATAAATAAATTTTCAATGAATGCATTTGTTATTTATAGAATATTAATAGCAATAATTTTATTTGTTATAATTTATTAAGAATATTTTTTTTTACCAATGGTAACAATTGAGATAATAAAACACCAAATAAAATAAATAGGCATCCAAGTAAATTATTAATATCTAAAATCTGATTTAAGATATACCATGCCGCGATAGTTGCAAATACTCCCTCTAATGAAAAAATTATTGCTGCAGGAGCAGGGGTTATACTTTTTTGAGCATAAATTTGTAATACAAAAGCAAACCCTCCAGATAAAATACCAGCATACAAAATAGAATTTATTTCCTTCATAATTTCAATATAAATAAATTCTTCAAAAATAAGTGCTATTACAAAAGAAAATAAAGCGACAATTAAGGTTTGTAACGCACCAAGTGTTAGGGGAAGATCATATTTTTTTACAATTATTCCTGTAAAAATTATATGAGTGCTCCAAAATAAAGCCCCAAGAATTACTAAACTGTCCCCAAGCCTTACTGTTGCATCATAAAAATTTGTTAATAAATACCCTCCAATTAAACACAAAACTACAGATGGCCAAACACTCCAATGAATTGCTGTTCGATTAAACAAAAAAATTATAATTGGTACGAGTGGAACATAAAAAATCGTAAAAAAAGCAGCATTCGCAACATCTGTATATAAAAGAGCGACTTGTTGTAATGCTGAGCCTAAAAATAAAGATAATCCAATTAAAAACGAAAGATGAATGAAAGTTTTAGTGTCCGATTTAAACTCTGATTTAAACTTTTTTATTTCAAATAACAAAACTAAGGGTGTGATAGCCAAAAACCCTATGAAAAATCTTACAGCATTAAATGTGAATGGACCTATGTTGTCCATACCAGTATCTTGAGCAATAAAAGTTGTGCCCCAAATAAAAGTACACAGCAAAGCACTTAGTAAAGAGATAGTTTTTGACATAACTTATATTAAACAGCTAACTTATAAGCAAAATTTTTACCTAGATTTTCTTTAAGATCATTATTAAATCTTGCGGCTTCTGCTCCATCAATAATTCTATGATCATAGGACAAAGATATAGGTAACATTGTTCTTGTTTGAAATTTTCCATTAATGAATATTTGTTTTTTCTGTGATTTGCCTATTCCTAAAATTGCAACTTCTGGAAAATTTATAATTGGAGTAAAAAATGATCCTCCTATTCCACCTAAACTAGTGATAGTCATAGAACCACCAAATAATTCCTTTTTATCAATTTTTAGATTTCTACAAAGTTCGCTTACTTCTTTCAATTCTTTACTAAGTAGTGAAATTTTTTTATTATTAGCATTTCTAATTTTAGGAACCATTAACCCATTAGGTGTATCAACAGCAATTCCAATATGAAAATATTTTTTTAATATCATTTTTCCATTTTTAATTTCATCTATAGAAGAATTAAAACTTGGAAATTTTTTTAAAGACGCAACTAATGCTTTAATTATAAATGCTAAAGGGGTAATTTTAATCTTTTCCCCTGTGTAAATATCAGTCAGAGAACTTCTAAAGTTTTCCATTTCTGTTACATCTGCTTCATCATGGTTTGTAACATGAGGTATTGTTGTCCATGAATTAATTAAATAATTTGAAGATAATTTTTTTACTCTTGGAATATCTTTAATTTCAATTTCTCCGAAATCTGAATGTTCAAATTCATTTGTAATTTTATTGTTCTTATCATCTTTAGTTTCATTAATAATTTTTGGCTTAGATGAAACAAATTTTTTGATATCATCCTCTATAACTCTTCCATCTTTTTCAGTTCCCTCAACTTGAGCAATATCTACTCCGAGTTCCCTAGCAAATTTTCTGGCTTTTGGGCTTGCAGATGGTACCTCTTGGGATGAAGATTTAACTTGTTTAATAGAAGTTTCTTCTATTTCTGGTTTTATAACTTTAATTTTTTTAAACTCTTTTTCAGTATTTGGTTTTTCTTCGTCTCTTTTTTCTGTTTCTGATTTACCTTCTATAATCAGTATTAAATCGCCTTCTGAAACTTTATCTCCTACTTTTGTTATTAAAGACTTAATTTTACCCTCAAAGTTTGATGGAATTTCTACACTGGATTTATCACTTTCGATTGTTATCACTGGATCATTTTTTTGAAGTGTTTGACCTTCAGAAACCAAAACTTCTATTACCTCAACATCTTTGAAATCTCCAATATTTGGTACTTTAATCTCAGTTTCTGACATTATAATTTAGTGGGCATTGGTTTTTCACCATCAATATTATATTTCTTTATTGCTTCTTTTGCATGTTTTGAAGCTATTAACTGCTCTTTTGCTAAAACACTCAAACTATAAGCAACTAAATGTTCTTTATCTACCTCAAAGAACTTCCTTAAATTTTTTCTAGTATCACTTCTACCAAAACCATCTGTTCCTAAAGAGTAAAAACTTTTATTGGTATAAGGTCTTATTTGATCTGAATTCATTCTCATATAATCTGATGCAGCCAATATTGGGCCTTCAGATTTACCTAAACATTTTTCAACAAATGAAGTTTTTTGTTCTTTATCTGGGTTTAAAAGATTGTATCTTTCAACTTCCATTCCTTCTTTTCTTAACTCGTTAAAACTTGTAACGCTCCAAATTTCACTATCAATTTGATATTCATTTTGAAGAACTTCTGCTGCTGCCAACATTTCTCGAAGGATAGTACCTGATCCTAACAGCTGAATTTTTGTCTTCTTAAACTTATTAAATTCTTTAATCTTATACATCCCTTTAAGAATACCCTCTTCACAATTAATATCTTTTGGCATTTCAGGATGAGTATAGTTTTCGTTCATCGTAGTAATATAGTAAAAGACATTTTCTTTTTTTTCATGCATTCTTCTTAGGCCCTCTCTAAAAATAACAGCTAGCTCGTAATGAAAAGTTGGATCATAAGTTACACAATTAGGTATAGTCGATGCTATTAAGTGGCTATGTCCATCTTGGTGTTGTAGCCCTTCTCCTGCTAAAGTGGTTCGTCCTGCTGTAGCTCCTATTAAAAAACCTCTTGCTTGACTATCTCCTGCTGCCCATGCAAGATCACCAATTCTTTGAAAACCAAACATAGAATAAAAAATATAAATAGGAATCATCTCTATATCATGATTTGTATATGCTGTAGCAGCCGCAATCCAAGATGACATTGCACCAGCTTCATTAATTCCTTCTTCTAACACTTGACCACTTTTATCTTCACGGTAAGAACTTAATTGTGCAGAATCTTCAGGCTCATATTTCTGACCCTCATGGGCATATATTCCAATTTTTTGAAAAAAGCCTTCCATTCCAAATGTTCTTGCTTCATCAGGAATTATTGGAACTAACCTAGGTGAAATATTTTTGTCTCTTAACAAATTTGTAAACATCCTAACCATTGCCATGGTTGTTGACATCTCTTTTTCACCAGTTGAAACTTTCATAAAATCAAAAATATCTTTTGATGGTGCTTTAATTGGTTTTGCATAAGTTGTTCTTTCAGGTAAATAGCCACCTAAATTTAATCTTCTTTCTTTTAAATATTTAATTTCAGGAGATTTTTCATCAGGTTTGAAATATTCTATATTTCTAACTTGCTCATCTGTTAATGGAACATCAAATCGATCTCTATAGTATAACAAATCATCAACATCTAATTTTTTTGTTTGGTGGGTTGTATTTACACTTTCACCTGTCTTACCCATTCCATATCCCTTGATAGTTTTTGCTATAATAACAGTGGGGCTTCCTTGGTTTTTTGAAGCCTTATCATATGCTGCATACACCTTGTGAGGATCATGACCTCCTCTATTTAACCTCCAAATATCTTTGTCTGATAAGCTTGATACTAATTCTTGTGTTTCAGGATATTTACCAAAAAACTTTTCTCTTACATAAGCTCCATCTCTAGCTTTCATTGCTTGGTATTCACCATCAACTGTTTCGTTCATAATTTTAATTAAATGACCTGTTTTATCATTTGATATCAGTGAGTCCCAATATGAACCCCAAATTACTTTAATTACATTCCAGCCTGCTCCACGGAAACTACCTTCTAATTCTTGAATAATTTTTCCATTTCCTCTTACAGGTCCATCAAGTCTTTGGAGATTACAATTCACTACAAATATTAAATTATCTAGCTTCTCTCTTGCTGCTAGTCCAATAGCGCCCATAGATTCAGGCTCATCCATTTCTCCATCACCTAAAAATGCCCAAACTTTTCGACCCTCATCTTTAATAAGACCTCTGTTAATTAAATATTTCATGTATCTTGCCTGATAAATTGCAAGCATAGGACCTAGGCCCATTGAAACAGTCGGAAATTGCCAAAACTTAGGCATCAACCACGGATGTGGATACGAAGAAAGTCCACCTTGATTTACTTCTTGTCTAAAACTATCTAATTGTTTTTCATTCAACCTGCCCTCTAAGAATGCTCTAGCATACATCCCTGGAGCACTGTGGCCTTGAAAATAAACTAAATCACCACCAAATTTATTATTTTTTGCTCGCCAAAAATGATTCATACCAACATCGTATAGAGTTGCAGCAGAAGCAAATGTACCTATATGTCCACCTAGTTCTGGAAATTTTTTATTTGCTCTAACTACCATTGCAGCTGCATTCCATCTAATCAAAGATCTAATTCTTCTCTCAATATTTTGATCTCCATTTGATTTAACTTCTGCTTCAGGAGGAATCGTATTTATATAAGGGGTATTTTGAGTATAAGGAATATTTGCACCCTCACGATAAGCTTTATTGATTAATTCTTTAATTAAAAAATGAGCTCTTTGATTCCCATCTTTTGAGATAACAGCTGATAAAGACTCCAGCCAATCTAGTGTTTCTAAAGGATCTGTATCTTTACCGTTGGTTACCTGAATAGTTGATTGTTCTTTCCTTTGAGTTGGTTGCTGAACAACTTTAACTTCGTCTTTTTTCTCTGCCAAAACTGCTTCTGCTTGTTCAATTATACTTTCAGTATCTTTTGGAATTGGATTGTCTTTTTTGTTTTCTCTTGAAGAAACAATATTTAAAATGACATCTCCTTTTGAAACTTTATCTCCAACTTTGACTTCAACTTTTTCAATCTTTCCGGCTATAGTTGAAGGGATTTCAACGCTTGATTTATCACTTTCAATCGTAATTACTGGATCATTAATGTTTAATTGATCGCCTTGTTTTGTAAGAACTTCTATAACTTCAACTTCCTCGAAGTCTCCAATATCTGGGACAAGTAATTTTTCACTCATTATTTTAGAGTGTTTTATATACCTATTAATATTATAATTAAGTTTATTTTGACACGTTATTTGGTTTTTTTACGAGATTCTGTAAAAAAATTGTACAAAAATTGAATATTTAGTTTCTCTCAACACACATAGCGATTCCCATACCACCTCCAATGCACAATGCAGCACAACCTTTGCTTTTATTTTGCTTTATCATTTCGTGTATTAACGTAACAAGTATTCTTGTTCCTGATGCACCAATTGGATGGCCTAGGGCAATTGCTCCACCATTAACATTAACTATTTCTTTGGGAATTTTTAGTTCTTTTATTACTGCTATACTTTGAGCTGCAAAGGCTTCATTTATTTCAAATAAATCAACATCATCAATATTCCATCCAGCTTTATTTAGGGCCTCTTGAACTGTTGGTATGGGTCCTAAGCCCATCAAAGATGGTTCCACACCACATGATGCCCATGAAACTATTTTAACTAATGGTTCTATAGATTTATGTTCGGCTTTTTTTCTTGTCATCAATACTGTTGCAGCTGCACCATCATTTATACCTGAGGAATTTCCAGGAGTAACAGTTCCATTTTCTTTAAAAACAGTTTTTAATTTTTTTAAGTCATTTATGTTTAAATTATTTCTGGGATGTTCGTCTTTTTCAAAAATCAAATTTTCTTTTTCTTTATTTATCTGTAATTTAATTATTTCATCTTGAAACTTTTTTCTTTCTAAGGCATCTTGTGTTTTTTTTTGGGAATTTAATGCAAAGTCATCTTGTTCATCTCTAGAAATTTCAAATTTTTCTGCAACATTTTCTGCTGTTACACCCATGTGATAATAATTAAAGGAGTCTGTTAAGCCGTCATTGATCATTGTATCTATTAATTTAGACTCATCTAATTTTTTATTTTCTCTATAAAACAATGAGTGAGGTGCTCTTGACATATTCTCTTGACCACCTGACACTATAATCTTATTTGCCTCTAATTTAATTGACTGAAATCCTGAAACTATAGATCTTAAACCTGATCCACATACTTGATTTACAATATGTGCTGGTTTCGATACTGGGATACCAGCATGAATTGAAGCTTGTCTTGCTGGGTTTTGACCAAGTCCTGAGGTTAGAACGTGACCCATAATTACTTCATCAATTTCCTCAGATTTCAGATTTGATTTATGTACAGCCTCTTTAATTGCTAGTGCACCTAATTTATCAGCACTCAAATCTTTTAAAGAACCTTTGTAAGTTCCAATTGGTGTTCTTAAAGCAGATGTAATTACAACATCATCTAATTTTTTGCTCATTAATTATTCAACATAATATTTTATAAGTTAAATTACATCAAAAACTTTGATATATAGAGATAATTATTAAATTAGGACCGCTGGCCAAATTGGATAAGGCGCTCGGCTACGAACCGGGAGATTCCAGATTCGAGTTCTGGGCGGTCCACCAAAAAGGAAATTAAAATGTTGGATTGGCTTATAAAGGCTTCGTTACAAAAATCAGTTATATATTTTTTTATAATTGTTTTAATAATTTTATTAATCTTAACTTTTGTATTATAAAAAATTATGAGCAATAAATTTGAGCAAATAAGTATTAAACCTGGATTTATGAAACACAATGGAGGTGTTTTATTTAGAACGGTATCTGAAACTGAATATGAATTTAAATCAATAATTAGTGAAAATCATTTAAATGCTGCCAACATAACTCATGGCGGTTATTTATCAGCGTTAATCGATGCTGGGGCAGGGACTGCTGCTCATAGAGCTAGTGATAATTCACCATGTGTTACTATTTCGTTAGATTTGAAATTTATTGGAGCCTCTAAGGTAGGTGATGAAATTATTGGATTTGCAAAAATATTAAAAAAAACAAACACTCTTATATTTTTATTTTGTGAATTGAGATGTAACAACAAAATTATTACCTCTGCTTCAGGTGTCTGGAAAATTTTAAAGGTTAAACCCTCAAATTTAGGGCCTGGTGGTTAATTATTCTTTTCTTCTATAATTCAAATAACCAAAAATTAATAACAATAAAATTGCAATTGGATAAACAACGATTTTGTTAGGTCTATTTGAATTTTCTACCTTTAATTCACTAATATAATCTCCCATTTCAAAGCCACTTTTCTTGGCTAGTCCATTCCATTTTAAATTATCAACAACAATCTTATTTTTTTCTTTTACTAGACTAATTCCATAATCTTCTAGGTCATACTCTTCTTCAAAAGTTTTTCTATCAATCACAAATAACTTATACCTTTCGCCATAGGGGCTAGGTCTGGTGATTTTAAAACGTACTTCTTTTTTTGGATCTAAAACAACTAAATTAATTTTACTAATATCTTGGTAATTATATTTTGGATAAAATTTATTAAGAACAAACTCAGGAGAGAGTAATGAAATAGATATTATCAAAAAAATAATAATCTCATACCATTTTAATTTATTGATAAACCAACCTTGAGTTGCTGATGTAAACACCAATATTCCTGATAAAGAAGTTATTATTACAACTAATGCATGCCAAATATTTTCAATCCCAATTAAAAGTAGTTCATGGTTGAATAAAAAAACAATTGGAAGAATACCTGTTCTTAAACTATACCAAAAAGCTTGTAGTCCTGTTTTAAGCGGATCACCTCCCGAAATAGCTGCTGCTGCATATGAAGCAAGCCCAACCGGTGGTGTGACATCAGCCATTAATCCAAAGTAAAAAACAAATAAATGAACTGCTATCAATGGAAAAATAAATCCCGAGGCATTACCAACATCTACCAAAACCGTTGCCATTAATGATGCAACAACTACGTAATTTGCGGTAGTTGGCAACCCCATTCCTAATAACAAGCATAATATTATTGTCAAAAATAATAATATTGTGACATTATCTTTGGCAATAGACTCTATAACTATTATTAAATTTGTACTTAATCCCGTTGACCCAACGGCGCCAACTATTATTCCAGCTGTTGCTATGGCAATTCCAACTCCAACCATGTTTAAAGCACCTTTTTCAAATCCAACAATAGTTTGATTAAACCATATTTTGAGAGCCTCTTTAGAAAATGAATTTTTGATAAGTAAGTAAGTTAAATTAACTAAAATCAAAGAAACGGTTGCATAAAAGATAGAATAAGATGCGGTAAACCTTAAGAAAACTAACATATAAATTAATACAAAAATCGGAATTAAAAAATGAAGTCCTGATAAAAATGTTCTTTTTAAGTTTGGAACATCAGCATCATCCATTCCTTTGAGGTTTAATTTTAGAGCTTCAAGATGAGATATGTAAAAAAGTGCGATGTAAGAGATTATTGCTGGCAAAAAAGCATGCTTTACAACTTCAAAGTATGTAACTCCTATAAAGCTTGCCATAACAAACGCTGCAGCACCCATAACTGGTGGCATAATCTGACCATTAACAGAAGATGAAACTTCTATTGCTCCTGCTTTTTCCTTTGAAAATCCAGTTTTTTTCATAATTGGAATAGTAAACGTTCCTGTCGTAACAGTGTTTGCAATTGAAGATCCTGAAATTAAACCAGTCATTCCTGAACCAAGAATTGCGGCTTTTGCTGGTCCTCCTCTCATTTTGCCAACCATCGCAAAAGCTAAATCTAAAAAATATTTTCCACCACCTGCTGTTTCTAAAAGTGCACCAAATAATACAAATAAAAAAATAAAATCGACAGAAACTCCTATTGGAATTCCAAATATGGCCTCTTGATCCAACCATTGAAAACCAACCAGTCTATTAAGTGAAAGTCCACCATGGGAAATTATTTCTGGTGCATATCTTCCAAAATATGAAAATAATAAAAAACAAATAGCGATAATTACTAATGGCAGACCTATTGCTCTTCTTGTAGCTTCAAGCAAAATTAGAATACCGAGACTTCCTATAATTAATTCTATTGGCAGCTCAAAACTATCTCCTATTAAAATATTTAAGAGAACTCCACCTCTATCTACCAATTGATCATAAAAAAAATAAATATAAAAACATGAAAAAGCACCGATAAAACTAATCAAGATATCAAATATAGAAATTTTTTTTCCTTTAGAGATTGGATAAATTAAAAATACTAAAGTTAATGCAAAACCTAGATGAATTGCTCTAGCTGGTAATCCTTTAAACATTCCAAAATTAAAGATAAAAGGAAATGGAGATGCGTACCAAAGCTGAAATAACGACCAAATAATTGCGATTGATGCAACAATCTTTAAGTGTAGACCTGTAAGATTTTTTGTGGGAGACAAATCCTCATTAATTTTATCTTTAACTTCTTTATTAATGCTCTGACTCATAGAAGAGATGATACCTTATTATAAAAAAAAGGCCCGATTTAAAATCAGGCCTTTTAATCTAATTAATATATTGGATTACATTAATCCAGCTTCTTTGTAGTATTTAATAGCACCTGGATGTAGCGGCGCAGATAAACCATCTTTAATCATGTTTTTCTTTTCCAAAAATCCAAAAGCAGGATGTTGTTTTTTAAAATCATCAAAATTTTCAAAAACAGCTTTTACTACTTGATATACTAAATCGTCAGAAACATATGCACTTGTTACTACAGTAGCTTTTACACCAAATGTAGTCGCATCTTTTTTCTGTTTTGTATAAGTACCTTTGGGAATTACAGCTTGTGCATAATAATCAGCACCATCTATTAAACCTTGAACTTCAGGTCCTGTTAAGTTGATTGGTGAGGCTTTAGCAGCACAAGTGGCAGCTTGTTCCATGGCTCCATTAGGAAAACCAACTGAATATCCAAAAGCATCAATTTTACCATCACACAAAGCCTTTACTTGCTCTGATGAAGTAAGTTCAGTAGTAGATTTAAAATAACTATTATCTACACCCATTGCTTTCATAAGTTCTTCCATGGTTCCTCTTTGACCTGAGCCAGGGTTACCAATGTTTACTACTTTTCCTTTTAAACCAGCAAAATCTTTAATTTTTGCTTTTTTTCTTGCCCAGATTTGAAAGGGTTCATTATGTACTGAAAATACAGCTCTTAATCCACTAAACTGTTTTCCTTTCCATTTGCTAGTTCCATTAACTGCATGATATTGCCAGTCAGATTGTGCAACACCAAATTGAAATTCTTCAGCTGCAATTTGACCAATATTATAGTTTGATCCACCAGTTGACGGTGCTGTGCATCTATATGCTTTGGCAGAACCTTTTTTTCTTCCATGCTCAGCACTGATTGCTGATTTGTGTAACATTTTGCAAATAGCGTTACCTGTTTGGAAATATACTCCAGTAGGTCCACCTGTTCCTATCGTGAAGAACTCTGCTGATTTTGCAACACCTGTTAAAGACAAAGATGCAGCTAATATCAGTAAAGCACTTGATAGAGATGTAATTATTTTTTTCATTTTTTCTCCCTCTATACGTTATTTATATATGTTAATATTAACAGTTATTAATTGGGTATGTATAGTGAGATTTTATATGGATTCAGACCATTTTTTTAACTTATCAACACCTTCTATAATTTTAGGCGCAAAGTTTGCAATAAGATCATTATCAATTTTTTGATTATCTTCAATTTTGCTCATAAATTCTTGGCCATCAAAATCAGTGAAGCTTAATCTTGCTAACATTTGGCTTGGATTAAAGCCAAAATCAGTTCCTGGTAGCAGAGCAACACCTGTATCATTCAGTATACTGTCACACATTTCTGATGATGAATTAAATTTTTTATTTAAAAACTCTGGCATTAAATAAAATCCTCCTTGAGGTTTATTAATTAAAATTTTATTTGATTTTAAGTTTTCATAAACATAATTACCAACTGCACATAATATATTTCTAGATTTATTGATATAGTTTGAATGATCATTTTCATACGCTTTTATTGCTGCATATTGAATAGGTGCACTAACAGCAGAAAAAGTTTCACTTGCTAACACATTAATCATATCCTTAATTTCAATTAATGAGTCTGGTACTAAAAAATAACCCAATCTCCATCCTCCAGCTCCACACCATTTACTTAATCCAGTGCTAATAATTGTTTTTTCAGGACAAAAATTAGATATAGATTTATAATTATCTTTAAAACTTAACTCTGAATATATTTCATCTGACAAAATAATTAGATTATACTTTTCAGCAATATTTGCTATTTCCTTTAAGTTTTCACAAATTTGACCAGATGGATTGTTTGGTGAATTTAAGAATAATAAATAATTTTTATTTTTATCTTTTAAGATAATTTCTTCAATTTCTAAAGCTGTTGGAAACCAATTATTTTCTCTTTTGGTTTGTAGTATTTGTATTTTATTCCTTCCTAATATTGCTTGGGGAGCATATGAAACCCAACTAGGCGCAGGTAAGATAATTTCACCGTCAAATATAACATGCAATAAAAACATTAATTCTTTCGAGCCAGGTCCAATAATCACATTTTCAGATTTATAGTCATAACTCTTTTTTTTTGATGTATGATTTGCGACTGCATTTCTTAATTCTGAAAGACCTTGCATTGGCAAATATTTATTTTGGTGTGCATTATCTTTAAGCTCTTTCACTACGTCTTCAGGAACTTTAAATGGAGATTGTCCAAAACCAAATTTATATATTTTTTTTCCTTGCTCTTCCAATCTTCGAGAAGTTTCGTTAATCAGTAAAGTTGATGAAGGTTTTAAACCTTTAACTAAATTTTTAAGCATTATTATTTTGTAAAATTACTATTATAGAATTAATCTTAATTATGCTAATCTAAGAAAAGTTAATAGCAAAATGAGAACTTTTTACCTTCCGATTCGGTCATGTTTTAGTCTATTTTTGTTCTTTAGCACCAACAATATCTGGTAGGTAAAAAAAAAAGTACACCAAAGGTAGAAATGACAAAATACAAAATTACTGCTGTCCTCGGACCTACAAATACTGGCAAAACCCACCTTGCCATAGAGACAATGCTTTCATTTGAGTCAGGTATGATAGGTTTTCCTTTAAGATTGTTAGCTAGAGAAGTTTACGACAAAGTAATAGCAAAAATTAGTACAGATAAAGTTGCCTTAATAACAGGTGAGGAAAAAATTATTCCAACCAATGCTAAATACTTCGTGTGTACTGTTGAGTCTATGCCAATTGATAAACATTTAGATTTTGTTGGTGTTGATGAAATTCAAATGTGTGCAGATCATGAAAGAGGTCATATTTTTACAGATAGACTTTTAAACATAAGGGGTGAAAAACTCACCATGCTTATGGGCTCAAGTACTATTAAAAATATAATTTCAAAATTAGACGGTGATATTGAGTTTATAAATAGGGAAAGATTATCAAAATTAACATATGCAGGTCATAAAAAAATTTCAAGAATAAATAGAAAAACAGCAATAATAGCTTTTTCAGCAGAAGAAGTTTATGCAATAGCAGAGTTAATAAGAAGACAAAAAGGTGGAGCAGCGATTGTGATGGGTTCATTGAGCCCAAAGACAAGAAATGCTCAAGTAGAACTTTATCAATCAGGCGATGTTGATTTTTTAGTGGCAACTGATGCTATTGGAATGGGTATTAATATGGACTTAGATTATGTTTTTTTCTCTAATCTTAAAAAATTCGACGGAAGAAAATTGAGAAAATTAAACTTATCTGAAATAGGACAAATAGCTGGTAGAGCTGGAAGATATTTAAATGATGGAAGTTTTGGTATCACAGGTGATTGTAAAGATATTACAGCCGAAGATGTAGAGTTAATAGAAAGCCACAAATTTGAGGAAATTAGAACTTTATTTTGGAGAAACTCAAATTTGAATTTTAATAATCCCTTGAGTTTGATTAAGTCTTTGGAGGAAAAACCGCAGATGGGATGGTTGCGTAAAATTCATGAATGCGAAGATGAAAAAGCTCTTAAATATTTTTTAAAAGATAAAAGTCTTATAAATTTAGATTTTGATAAAAAATTACTCAGCCTTTTATGGGAATGTTGTCAGATACCCGATTTTGTAAAAAAAACATATGGAAATCACTATGAAGTCATTGGAAATGTTTTTAAATATTTAAGTAGTGGAAAACAACAAATTACAGATGAATTTATGAGATTACAGCTGATAAAACTTGATAAATTAGAAGGAAATGTTGATTCTTTATCAAATAGAATTGCAAATGTTAGAACTTGGTCTTATGTTTCAAATAAAAATAATTGGACAGAAAATCAAGACTATTGGATTGAAAAAACAAAACATTTAGAAGATAGACTTTCAGACAGACTTCATGAAGAACTTACCAAAACCTTTATTGATAAAAGAGCAAGTGTTCTAGCAAGAGGCTTAAAACAGGATATGGAATTCAAAACAAAAATACTTGAAAATAATGATGTACTGATAGACGAACAATTTATTGGTAAAATAAATGGACTTAAATTGGCACTAGATTTAAAAAAAGGTGCTTTAGAAACAGATATCAAGTCATTAAAAAAAGCAGCGAGACAAACTATTGGGCCAGAGCTAGAAAAAAGAATTCAAACTATTATTGATACAGGGTTAATTGAATTAAATAACGATTTCAAAATTTATTGGAACGATTATCCTATTGCTAAATTATCTACTGGTCATGATTATTTAAATCCAAGTTTTGAATTAATAATTGATGATATTATTGAGCCTATTCAAAAACAGAGGTTAAGTGAGTATGTTAGTAAATGGATACAAGATAAAATTAACATAGTTCTTAAAAGCTTGGTTGATCTAAAAAATCTTAAAGATAAAAATTCATCAATCAAAGCTTTAGCATATCAACTTTATGAAAATAACGGTGTGTTAAAAAGAGAGCAAGTGTCTGAATATCTAAAATCTCTTGGGCAAAATGAGAGAAAAATTTTAAGAGAATTAGGTGTAAAATTTGGGAGATATCATGTGTTTTTGTATCAGCTAATTAAACCAGAAGCAGTATCATTAAGAACATTATTATGGAAAAATTTTCATCAGAAATATTATAATATTAAGCTACCTACATTTGGATTAAATTTTTTGGATGACTCAGATAACAGAAATAAAAATTTTATGCTTTTATGTGGATTTGAAAAATTTGACAATCTTTTTGTAAGGATTGACATCTTAGAAAGATTATTCATGCTAATTATAAATTCACCAAATTCAAAAGAAAATAAAGAAATTAAAATTATACCAGAAATGCTAAATTTATTGGGTTGTAGCAAAGATAATTTTAAAAACCTTTTACAAAAAATGAATTATAAAATATTTGATAAAAATGATGAAACTTATTTCAAATATAATCCAGTGAAAAAATTTAAAAAACACTCAGAGAGAAAAGTTTCAAGTGAAAATCCATTTAAAATTTTAAAAAATTTAAATCTTAGTTAAATTTTATGTTTTTTAAAAAAGACTCTATTGAAACTAAAAAAATTTTTTTAGTTAAAGCGTGTGCACTTTTAATTCATGCTGCTAAAATTGATGAAAACTATACTGAAAACGAGGAAGAAATTATTAAAAAAACTCTTTTAGAGTTGGGTGCTAATAAGGAAAATGTACCTCAAATCATAAGAGATGCAAAGTCAATAGAAGAAAATTCAAATCAAATTTTAGATTTTACAAGAGAGGTAAAAAATTTACCTGAAAATGACAAAATTAAAATTATAGAAGCTCTGTGGTCTATTATTTATTCAAATAATGAAGCTGATATCTATGAAACAAATTTAATGAGACGTTTAGCAGGTTTACTTTACATTGACAGCTCAACGATGGGGGTTATTAAGGATAGAATTAAAAAAGAAAAACAACAATGACTTATATAGTTAATGATAAATGCATTAAATGTAAATTGACTGACTGCGTTGATGTTTGTCCAGTGGATTGTTTTTATGAAGGCAAAAATATGCTTGTAATTAAACCGGATGAGTGTATAGATTGTGGCGTTTGTGAACCTGAATGCCCAGTAGATGCCATTAGAGCTGATACTGAACCTGGTAGTGAACAGTGGTTAGAAATCAACAAAAAATATTCTGAAATCTGGCCAAATATTAGTGAAAAAAAAGATCCTCCAACGGATCATGAAAAATTTAAGAATGAGCAAAATAAGTACGAAAAATATTTTAAAGAAAATCTTTAAAGCTAAACCTGAAAAAAAAGTGAAGAAAAAAGTTTCTGTTAAAAAAGTTGTTAAAACAAAAAAAGCAACCAAAGACAAAGTTAAGAAAACTAAAAAGGTTGTTGCTAAAAAAACAAAAAAAGTAACAAAAAAAATTACTCCAAAACCAATTAAGTTAAAAAAAACTATAAAAGTCTCTGAATCAAAAGAGGATACAAAAGTTGATAATTTAAGAATTTCTAAAAGTAACGAAGTAAAACCTGAGATTAAAAAAGTTAAAAAACAAGAAACTGAAAAAAGAGAGTATAAAATTAAAGATCATGTTGTTTACCCAAAACATGGTGTTGGTCAGATTACTGAGTTTAAAAAAATTAATATAGGTGGAATAGATGTTGAAACTTATGTTATCAAGTTTGAAAAAGATAAAGCAAATGGCATGGTTCCAGTGAATAAACAATCTCATTTAAGACCATTAGCAACAATCAATCAAGTGAATAAATGTATTTCTATTTTAAAAAGTAAGCCAAAAATAAAAAGATCTATGTGGAGCAGAAGAGCACAAGAATACGAAGCAAAAATTTCTTCTGGTAAAATTTACGAGTTGGCTGAAGTGGTAAGAGATTTAAATAAAGGTGATGATCTCATGGTTGATCAATCTTATAGTGAAAGACAATTATTTGAAAAAGCTTATGAAAGAATTTTATCTGAGTTTCAAATAGTTTTAAACGTATCTCTAGAAGACACACAAAAGAAACTTGATAAAGCTTTAAAAAGAAATTTAGGTGGGCAAGCTCAACCAGTAGCTTCTGCTCCAAAATCGAGTACAACAGAATTGCCTGTTGAAGAACCCATTGCTGATTCAGACGAAAATTTAGACGAATAAAAAAAACGCCTCTCATACGATTTGTAATGAGAAGCGTTTTTAGTAAAGATTAGTAAGTTACTATCTTTTTCTTTTTTTAGCTTTTTTAGCTTTTTTAGCTTTTTTCTTAGTTTTCTTTACTGCTTTTTTCTTAGTTTTTTTAGCAGCTTTTTTTCTTTTCTTAGGCATCTTTAGCTCCCTAGTTAAGTTAAACGAATCAAGTTGATTCGCTATTAATATATTTTTATTTTTTTATGTAAGTTATGTCAATTCTTTAATTAAAAAGTAAATTTATAAAAAATTTTTTTTAATTTTTATTTTATTATAAAATTTTTTTTATTAATTAAGTTAATGTTTATGCGGATAATAATCAAATTTCTAAATACAAGTTAATAAAGTTCTTCTAATTGATTTTTATATTTTTCTGTAACTTTTTTTCTTTTTACTTTCATTGTTGGTGTCATTAAACCATTTTCTATAGAAAAATTTTCATCTATTAATTGAATTTTTTTTATTTTTTCTAATAAAGTTAA
>Ga0233432_10000170_pt1 | contig 60796 bp, 46 predicted proteins | sample SI_122_August201_6_FD_179870 | JGI IMG/M metagenome (GOLD analysis project Ga0233432, IMG submission 179870) | Seawater microbial communities from Saanich Inlet, British Columbia, Canada - SI_122_August2016_10_MG | ecosystem: Environmental > Aquatic > Marine > Inlet | place: Canada: British... | reverse complement strand
CTTGCGATGTTGTAATCCCTGTCTTTGCCGTGTTCGCTGCAACAGCAGAGTTGGCAGCTACTAGATCATCTGTATAACCAACCTTGGCGGTATTTGCTGTGATCGCAGAAGCTTGCGATGTTGTAATCCCTGTCTTCGCTGTATTCGCTGCAATTGCTGAAGCTTGCGATGTTGTAATCCCTGTCTTTGAATCCAACTGCGTCTGGATATTCGATGTAACACCATCAACATAATTCAATTCATTCGCTGTTGCTGTTATATTTGTTCCACCTATATTTAATGTTCCGACTGTAACTCCACCATCTACCAAAACTTGGTTAGCTGATAAAGTAATTAAGTCTGAGTTTTGTATATGACCAATTTCTGATCGATTTATCAATATCTCATCTACGATTAATGAACCACCAGTAATTGCACCTGAACCAGTAATCGTCGTTGCTCCAGATAAAGCTCCGTTAGAAAGCGTTGCAGTTCCATCGTTGATAGTTCCTGCTGTTAAACTTGTTATTCCAGAAACAATACCTTCATCTACACTCACTGATCCATCTAAAACAATCATTGAACCTGCGGCTGGCGTCAAATTTATACCACCAGTAGAAGTACTGATCGTAACAGCAGCATCACCCGGCGTCAAATCATCTGATTTAATCGAGTTTGCTGAAACACCAGTGATACCAGAACCATCACCTATAAACATACCAGCAAACGATTCTGCATTAACGGTTCCGGTGTTGATACTGCCTGCTGTTAAACTTGTTATCCCAGAAACAATACCTTCATCTACACTCACTGATCCGTCTAAAACAATCATTGAACCTGCGGCTGGCGTCAAATTTATCCCACCAGTAGAAGTACTGATCGTAACAGCAGCATCACCCGGAGTCAAATCATCTGATTTAATTGAGTTTGCTGAAACACCAGTGATACCAGAACCATCACCCATAAACATACCAGCAAACGATTCTGCATTAATGGTACCTGCAGCGTTAATATTCCTTAGACCATGAATATCTTTTTCACTATCAACCACGAGTGCTCTTGCAGGAGAAGCTTGCCCATGTACTACACTATCTAGAACATTTAATTCATCATTAGATAAGTCTATATTACCATTATAAATTTTTAATCCATCTTCTGTAGTTAATGATGTGAAATTTGCAGATGAGGGCACTGAATTCCCGATGGGGGTTGCATTAATTTCACCATCTAAAATGCTTAAGTCATTGTCAATGAATGTATCCTCGATTTCATCTCCCATCCAAACGCCTGAATGAATTATTCCGACCTCATCAATTAGCTGATCATTACCAGTAGTTAATAGCGTTCCGCTTGTGTTTGGAATTAAAATTTCTTGATTAGAAGTTGGCTCTTCAACAGTTAAAAATATTTTATTATTATCATTTGTCTCGCCATCAAAAACAATAGGCGTCGAACCACTCAAAACCCCGACTGAGTCCGCTAATATACCTGTTAGACCCGAAGCGCTTCCTATAAAAACATCGGCTATTAACGTGTCTGGAATATTTTTTAGATCACTATATTCTCCAGATAATGAAACAGGAGGTAGGTCTTCTGTCCGCGTATATCCTTTTGCAAAGTAAGAAGTATCAGAAATAATAGAATAAAACACAGAGGTCATTTCTTGCCTTGGCTCCAGAACACTCCCCCCAACTTCGACTTCTAAAAATGCATTAGCGGGAATTTTATTAAGTTCATTATAAACACCAACAGTAGCTGATAAAAGGCCATCATTTATAAAGATTATTTGAGACTCTTCCCAAAAGGGCTCTCCGCCTTCTAGCAAATTATATAATCGAAACTTCACGCTGTACATTCTATCGTCAGCTGGTTGGCCATTATCTTTTGTCAAAATACCTTGATAAGCAACTTTTCTAGGAACTGCTGCTACGGAAGTTCTTTCGTTTTTGACTTTAAGAATTTCTGTTTTATTAGAAATTTTAATTTCATTATTTTTATTTTGAGCTAACAGCGGTATTAAAAATATTGCTGCTATATAAATTAGTTTTTTCATGATATACTCCTCATTAAAAACGATTGTTTATTAATTTTAATTAAAATGGAAAATCTGGTGGTGTATCTAATGACTTCGAATTTTCAGCAATAGATTGAATTGCTTGAGTCGTCGCAACCATTAAAACTGCAAAAAGAACAGGTCTATCTTTAAAGTAAGTCGCTGCATTTTTATTTATTTTTTTAAAGCTTTCTTTAACTGATATTTTTTGTCTAGGAGCGAAGCCTTTTAAAAGCTTGGGTAACATTGAAAGCAAATAAGGTTCCAAAGCTGATATACCATCATCTTGAATTAAATACATCGGGGTCATAAAGTTCTCATTTCCTAAAAATTCATACTTTTCTTTAATATCAATACATATTAAAGAGTTATCAAGCATTTGAGAGACATAAATACTCTGATCTTTACCAACTCTCACACTTGACATATTTGTTAGTTTAAGGTCAGCAGAATTAACATAACCATCAGGCGAAGCAATATTTCCTCCACCAGCAATCTTAATTAAAAGATTTTCAGAGTCCATATACCTAATGAGCCCTCTTCCTTTTTCAGCAATGTATAGCTTACCGGAATCGTCAAAATCAATGGACAACGGGTAAAATAGTTGGGCTTCTTTTGCTGGTATTTTATTTCCTTTAAGTCCAGCCCCTTTTTTAAAGCCAGCTATCACCTCAACCTTTTTACTATTTATAATTTTAAATACTTGCTCAAGATGAGGACTTACAACAAAAAATTTTCCATCACCATCTACGGCTAAATCAGTCATGCCCTGAACAATTCCAGGTGCTAAGATTGTTGAGACTCTACCATTTGAAGATATTTTTCTTATTGATTGATCACCTTCGCACAATACCGCTATAGAACCATTGCCTAAATATCTTATTGATGTTGGCTTAATAATTTTTGGGGATGAATTTTCATCTGCTATTTTTTGATACTTGCCATCCATCATACTGATGATTCTATTATTATCTTTATCTGAGAAATAGATTTTTCCATCTGCACCAATATCCAAACCCGATAAGTTCGATAATTCTTTATTATAGATTTTCCCCGCAATGACTTCTTCTAATTTTTGATCTAAACCAAGTTTATAAACATTATTATTATTACCACTTGTTATGAAAAGATCATCATTATTACTTATCGAAATAGCGTTCGGAAGCTTTGTTTTATTAACATCTTTAGGGTTGACAGGGACAGAAAATCCTGACCATGAATATTGAGTATTTTTTTGAAGATATTCATCCGGCTTATAAAAGTTCATGACAAGTGAACTATGTTTACTAAAAGTCCACGTCAATACGTGAGTAGCTTTGAGCATAATTGCGTTTTGAGCGGCGCACGAATCTGTTTCACAAACATCATTATATTTAGACTTCAATGCCGCTTTTGTAAGGTCTCCTTTTTTGATAGTATACAACGTATCGGCAATGTAGGCACTTGGATCAATAATATTATCCATTCCTAAATTTTTCAAAATATTATAAATCATTCCATTGATTGCTGGTGAATTTATTGAAGCACTACTTTGAGAAGTGATTGATTGAATAGATATCGAAATGTTGTTTTCTATTTTGATAGATTTATTTACTTTTTCCGGATAATCATCATTTTTGTCCACTATCTGAGATGAATCTGGCATTACAACACTAAGTATAAATGAATCACTGGAGGTTAATCCTTCTGGATCTTTTACAGTCAAATTAATAGTATGTTTTGATCCAATTGGTAAAGAGTTAGGCAAATCTACTAAAAAGGACCTAGTAAAAGTTTCTATAGATTTTATTGAATTGTCTTTAATGTTTGTATAAATCACCAATCTATCTGTTTTATCATATTTATAGTTCTCTTCAAAAATAAAAGAAGGTGGAAAAGACCATATGTATTGCAATAAATCTTCATCAGGATCTTCAGATTCCTTACCTGAAAGAGTTATTGTAGCCCCAGGAACAGTTTGAATATTTTTACCAGAAATAGCGGTAGGTGCTTTATTTTTTTTATTCTTATTCTCAAGTTTTTTTGTTTCGGTATTTTGCGAAAAAACAAATCCAAAAAAAAAGAAGACATATAAAATTGTAAGGTTAAAATTTTTCATTGGCTTTACTCTTATTAAAAAATATTAAAAATTAATTGAATTTATTACAATACTATTGTATTTCAATAGTAAAAGCAGATTTTTCAATATTCTTTATCACCCACCAATTACTTGAATTTTTACTATTATGATTAAAAGTAAAAAGACTTAAACTAATTTTCATTTTAATTATATCAAGATTATCTTTAATTCTATAATTGTGAAAAACGCTTGATTTTTTATCGGTTAAATCAGACAAAAACATAGCAAACCAATAAGAGTGTCCTAAATAACTATTTAAACTTGAACTTAAACGATTCAAATAACTATTTCTTTCAGCTGGGGGCAATGTTTTAAGTATCTTTTTTGCCTTCACACTTAAAAATTCATCAATAGAAATATTAGAAAGTTTTAAACCTTTTGAAACCATCGTTGATAAAAAATTTTGATAAGACGATAATAAAAAAGGATCAGATAAAAGCTTTTCATAATAAAGCGCTTCAAACCAAATTTGCCAATCTACTCTTGGCATATGAGGGAAAAAGAAAGCGGGTTTTTTTTTAATATAATTAGGCTTATAATCAAAATCAATTGGAACCCATAGACTGTCTTCATATTGTAATTCAATTTTAAATTCTGGCCTAGTTTTAGTCATTACTCTAAAAAGACCATAAGAATTAATTGATCTAGTAGTTTGAGAAAAACCTAATATTTTTTGTTCTAAAACTGAAACTTTTTCATTCAGGTCAGAACTCGATAACCGATTACCCTTCAAGTCCTTTCCAATAAATACAACAAATGAAAAAACAAATAATATTAAAACAAGAAAGCTTAAACCTCGTTTTATTTTTTTATATACTATATAATTTTTAGGAAATGGTTTACCATTAACTACCGAAGAAAAATTTAATTTTCTTAAATATTGGTCATCAAAAAGAGAAATACAGAGCGTGATTGTTAATAAATTAAAAAAACCATAATTGCCTGAAAGAATAATCAAAAATTGGAATAATATTAACGAGATAGCTGCTATTCTTCGCATCTTCCTTGGTAATAAAATGAAAAACGGAATAATTAGTTCGCATATATACGTAAAAAAAAGTGCGATTTTATCGATTACAGTTGGTAGCGCATCAAAATAATAACTTAACCAAGAGGGAATAGGTTGAGTCCAAAAATGATATTCTAATGCTGTTAAGTCTCTCCAAGTATTTGAACCGTCAACATCAAAAAACGTGAATTTTACTATACCTGATTGAAGCATTAACTTTATAACTAATAGCCATAATAGCCACCTCCCAATAGTAGGCGGTGACTCAATATTGATTTTATTATCAAAAACTCTCCAAGGCACAAAAAGTATTGAGATCAGGTAAACTTCTAATAGCAAAGCATCCCATTGAAAATTCAAAAATGGTTCAGAGACTGAAGCTATCGACAAATAAGAAGCCCATGATAATAAGATTGACACATGTGGAACTAAACCAATCGCCAGAGACAATGAAGAAATAAAGCCTATAAGCAAAACTATATTTAACCATAAATCTGAGTTATAAAGCCATAATAGTGTCGGCTTAGCAAGCCATTTAGATGTGTCTAAATCCGATTTAATAATAAATGATTCTATTTGAGTTAAGTTTTCAGAAAAAGGTACTATTCCATTTGAACCAATTATTAAGTCAGCCTGGACCCAAAATGACAGAAATGCTGCAGCGCCAACTAAACCAAGCATTCTACAAAAGATCCATGAACTTATTTTGTAAGAATCTGGCATAAAATTATCGCCAAAAAGCATGCGACTAAAAAACCCAAACAGCCTTCTATTTTTTGCTATACAACTATAAAAAAACTCAGACACCTTTGAAACAAGTGAAAAATTTTCATATAGTTTTTTTGGCCACTTTTTCCCAATTACATTAAAAAAACTAAAAATAGCTTCAGCGCCAATTGTTACACTAGTTGAGGTAAAAAAAACTACAGATTTTTCATAATCTAATTTTGGAGATTTTGGATATTTTTTATGCAAGGACTGATATGGAATAAATTCTACATCACTATCGGCACTGGATTCAAATCGCTCCGCAAATTTTCTACAAAATTCACAATCACCATCCCAAACCATAATTGGTTTTTTTGGAATAAATTTCAATTTATGTTTTTTAATGGAAGACAATTAAAAATCTAAAAATCAACTTTTAGATACTGATTTGTAAGTATAGTATAATTGTTCAATTATTCCATCAGCGAGGCCAGATTGCGGAACAAGGATTTTTTGGGATTTTGACCACTTCATACAATTTAAATAAATTTTGCTAGCAGGGATAATCACATCAGCCCGATCAGGCCTAAGACCAAATGTAGTAATACGCTGATGGAAATCTTTAGCTTCAATTTTTTTTAACAATATTTTAATACTATTATAAGGAACATGTTCCCCTTTTTTCTTTCCTAGCATAGAAGCAATCTTGTTAATGTTTCCACCACTGCCAATTGCCTTGATGCCAGTGACCGAGTTCGTATTGCTTTTAATCCACTCTTTCATATCATTCCAAGATTTTTTGCTAACCTTACCCTCTAATAATCTAACTGATCCAATTGAAAATGATTTAGAATTTTTGGTTTGACCATTGACGATAGATGTTAGTTCAGTGCTACCACCTCCTACATCAATGTGCAAATAACTTTTTTCTTTTTTTAAGTGCTGGTTAATATTCTTTGTTAAAATCATTGCTGCTTCTTCAGCACCATTAATTATATCAATTTTTATACCTGCTTTTAACTCCACAATCCGAGCTAGATCTTTTCCATTTTTAGCATTTCGCATCGCGGCAGTAGCGCAAGCTCTGTAATTCATTGGATTATAGGCATCCATTAAATTTTTGAAACCAATCATTGTGTTTAAGAACTTTTTACAATTTGCTTCTGAAATTTCGCCGGCGTTGAATGAGTCTTTGCCAAGCCTGAGAGGCATTCGAATTAATGACTCTTTAATTAAAAAGTGAGGTTTTAATTCATTTTCTATTATTCTTGAAAATAAAAGTCTAATAGCGTTACTACCAATATCAATTGCGGCAAAACGAAGATTTGAATTCATTAAATTATCCTTGGGAAGATCGAATTGAGATAAAATTTTTACAAATTTTGTTTTTTACCAGAGATGTATTTTGTTCCCTTAAAATTTCCATCCCAACGCTTACCACCTTTATATGAACCATTTACTATCAGATTTCCGTCACTTGACCATTCGAACCATTGCCCATCTTTTTTACCATTATTATAATCCCCATTATATTTTTTTTGACCATTATCATACCACCATGTCCAGGCGCCATTTTTTTGCCCATCTTTATAATTTCTTTTATAATATCTTTGCCCATTATAATACCACGCTCTCCACTCGCCATTTTTTTTGTTATCTAAGTAGCTGCCTACATCTTTTTTCTTTCCACTTTTATACCAGGTTGACCACTCTCCAACTTTTCCACTTTCGTCATAAGAACCCGTTTCTTTATTCTTCCCATTTTCATAATAATAATTCCACATATCTAATTTTATATCGCCTATTTGTAATCCTTGCGCTTTTAGAGTTCCGTTTTCATAATAATCCTCGAACCTGCTGGCCATGCGCCCTTTATAATATCTTCCATCTTCAAAAATACCTGACCATTTAATATCATTATAATATGAGCCTTCAATTATAATGTCTCCCTTTTCATTCCACTGGCTCCACTTGCCATCTTTTTTATCATTTAAATACATGCCCTCGTATTTTTTGCTTCCATCACTATTCCACCAAGCCCAGAGTCCTTCTTTTTTGCCTAATTTATACGTTCTTACATAGAATTTTTGTCCCGAGTAATACCATCCTTCCCATTTGCCATCCATCATATCATTTTTAAAAAACCCAACTTTCTCATTATCACCGCTCTTATACCAATATTCCCATTCACCAGTTTTTTTATTTTTATCAAAATCCCCACTATTTTTCTTTGAACCATCTTTTCGGAAAAAGTCCCATTTACCAATTTTTATAGAATCGTTTATCATTAAACCTTTCGCAGAAATTTTTGCTGTTGACCCTCCATCTGCAAAATAATCATTATGCTCTTCAGCTTTAATGCCGTCAAAATAATATTCGCCCCTAAAAATGCCATTCCATTTTGTTTTCATATCATATACACCGTCAACAAGTAGCTTTCCATCAGAATTATATTCAATCCATTTACCATCTTTTGAACCTTTTACATAATATCCTGAGTACTTTAACTTTTTGTTATCATACCACCAAACCCATTTTCCATTTTTTTCACCAAGACTATAATTCCGCTCAAAAAAATTATTTCCATTAAAATACCAACCTTTCCATAAACCATCTTTTTTCCCATTTTGATAAACACCAATTTTTTCTTTTTTACCGCTTTTATACCAATAATACCATTTCCCATGCTCAAGGCCATCAACATATAATCCTGTGTTTTTCCTTTTACCATTGTCAAAATACTCAGTCCAACGACCTATTTTTTTATCATTGAAAATAATACCTTCATCTTTTAATACACCATTTGGGTAATTTGTTTTCACACCTTTCTTTTCAATACCTTCAAGGTAAAAGATATCATCATACCTTCCTGTCCATTTTTTTCCATCCACATATTTTATGTTGACATTAATATTTCCAGACTCGTCCCACTCAACCCAATCACCATCTTTTACTCCACCTAAAAAATATCCTTCATATTGTTTTAAGGTATCATCATACCATTGAGTCCAAAGACCTTCTTTTTTCCCATTGACATAACTTCCAATATATTTCTTATTACCACTTTCATAATTACCTACCCATTCAGCATCTTTAATATCATTTGTGAAAAACCCTGATTCTCTAAGAATGTTGTTTTCGTACCAATAACTCCAAGAACCAATTTTTACTTCATTGACTAAAACGCCTGAGGCTTTAATACCCCCATTTGGATAATTTTCAACAACCTCTTCCCTGAGTAAACCGCTTAAATAATTTTTTTCATTAAATCTTCCTTGCCATTTTTGGTTATGGCGGTATTCTCCATTAATAATTTCATTACCATTTTCATCCCACTCTATCCATGTTCCATGTCTTTTATTTTTTAAAAAATTCCCAATATATTTTTCTTTACCATCTTCATACCATTCAGACCACTGACCAGACTTTTTATTATTTATAAAAGTACCAACAATCTTTTTTGAACCATCATTATGATATTCAAAATATTCTTGGGCTACCGTTCCATTACTATAGAAAAAGTTTTCGAACTGACCTCTCCAAGGTGTGCCTTTTTTATAAACACCATTAATAATTTCTTTACCCTTTTCATCCCACTCTATCCAGCGACCATCTCTCAAATTAGCCTTATAATCTCCCGAAAACTTTCTATCACCGCTAGCATACCACTCACTCCATGGCCCGGTTTTTTTACCATCAATTAATATTCCCTCAATTTTTTTTTGTCCATTTTTAAAATATTTTACAAATAAAGATCCTCTCTTCCCGTTTATGTAATGATCATCTCCAAAATACCCTGACCATCTTTCACCAGTTTTAAAAATACCTTTGGATATTATATTCCCATTTTGATCCCGTTCTAAAAACTCGCCATTCAGAACGCCAACCGAGTACGTACTAACACTTTTTTCTTTTTCATTTTCATACCATGTTAGAGCCTTACCGTCTTCTCTATTTTCTAAAAACTGTAGTTCTTTTTCTTTTTTACCACTATTGTACCAATACTTCCATAATCCATCTTTTAAACCACTTATGTAGACACCTTTTGATTTTATGATACCATCTATAAAATAAGTAAGCCACTCTTCGACCTTTAAACCATCCTTATACTTACCTTCTTCTTTTTTACTACCATTATTATAGTATTCTATCCAAACGCCAAATCTTTTACCTTCATTATACTGACCTTCAATTTGAATTTGTCCATTATCAAATTGACTTACTACCTCACCAGTAAAAGGAACATCGTTATTTTTTAAATATTTAATAGACGCTCTTTCTACCAAATCTTTCTCATCGATTATATTAGAGCACCCAATTAATAAAAGGATTATTAATGTAAAAGATAAATTTTTATTTACTATGAATGGTTTCATTTATTTACTCATTTATTTATTTAACATAATATTATTTTAAAAATGCATAAAGTTTCAATTAACATATCTTAAACACGACACCTTTACTTTCCAATCTATTAATTAAAGTCATACCTATTCCTGAGGCAGGGGTTAAAACTCCATAATTTTGCGGTGTTTTTTTTTGATCTAAAATTATACTTAGAGCAGCTTCAGTAAGCATTTTTGCTGTTCCAGAATAGCCTGGGTCACGATCACCAATTACACTGCAACTTATTTTATTCTCTCCCGCCTTTCCAACGAGCATGATTTTAAAGAACCCATTTTCCCGTTCATACCTGGTAGGACCTTCTCCTGGAGAAGGTAAAATAAATTTTCTTAAAAACAAAAATGTTGGCCTATAGCTCATCAATACCTTTGCTAGACCTAAGCCAACAAGCATATATAACGATTTTATATAACCTTTAAATCCTTTAGAAAAAGATGTCACTTCACTATATAAAAATTCTTTCCCGTACTCAAACTTTAACATTTCATTTGACCTTCTGACTATTCTAGTATTTATACCTGACATTATAAAAGGCGCTAACCACAATTTTACTTCATCGTCCCATTTTATAGATCTTAAGCTTGAGACTCTAGGGCCATTGTAGCTAGTTGAATTGAGGGCATAAGCATTACCCAGCAAACTAGATAAAGATGGATTAGATTTAATATATGCTGAAATCGCAATCATGCTAGCAATAGTACCACCACTCAAACCTCCGCTAGTAGCCCTCACATAATATTTAATTTCTTTACATGGAATCTTATATTTTTCCAAAGCCTCTTTTTGTATCAATAACACTCCCAAATCAGAAGGTATAGAATCAAAACCACAACTATGAATAATCTTACAATTATTTTCCTTTGCAATTTCATTATTTGAATCGATTGACTCTCTAATGAAAGGAACCTCACCCGTAAGATCGCAGTAGTGAGTCCCATTATTAGCGCATGAAGACACTAATAATTTTCCATATTTTATGTATGGACCAACCGTCGAAATAATTAAGCGAGCAGATTTTGTAATTTTATCTATTGCTTTGTCGTCAAAACTATCTGCAACAAGCAAATCTAAATCTTTGACCTCTCCATCAACTTTTAGTAATTCAGATTTAAGATTTTCTAATTTTTTAACGTCTCTTCCAGCAATTGCCCATCTAAACAACCTATTATTTTTTAAGCCATATTGTTCAATAATGTATTCGACAACTAATTTTCCAGTAAAACCAGTCGCACCAAACACTATTATATCATATTCTCTTTCTTTCATATTGGATTATTGGTTAGCAACTAATCCAACCAAGTTTATAATGTCTATTAAACTCAATTCACCATCACCGTTTATATCTGCAACAAAATTACAACAGACCCCAGATGAGCTATTATAAATAATCAATTCAGATAAAATTAAAATATCCAGAATGTTTAGCTTACCAGAGTTATCAATATCTCCTAAGACCCAACTATTACAAGCCTCTGTTGGTAAAGCATAAAAGGAATGATATCCTGCTAAGGGATGCGCCTCATTTCTGCCAGAACTGTCCGATGCTTGAATGAAATATTTAATATTAGAACTAAATGCTTGAGTAGGTATATAACCACTATAAGTATCTGGAATTTCAGGAATGAATGTCTTATAAAGCTGTGCTGAATCATAAGATGACATTTCACTGTTTTTCCAAAAAACTTTTACTGAATTATCTAAAATACTCATTCCGCTTAAAGCCTCGACCTCAATATTTAACTGATACCCTTCGTTTTGAGAAGAGGCTACTGTATCTAAAAGAGGCTGATGAAATAGTTGTAGCATATTAACATCAGGGATTCCTTTTATTCGGCAATGTAAAGCATCTGTCGATTCCCATGTCCCGGGGAACCCAATAATCTCATAACCCGGCATAGCAATTTCATATGAGCTTAGCGCATCATCATCCCAGGCGCTATTCATTATAGGAACTAAAATTTTATCATTGACAATGATAGAATTAGTATATGGTTGATCATTTGGAGTCCAGACTCTGTGCACATCCCAATTGTTGCCCCAACTCGTTAGCGACTCTGAAAAATAATTGGCTATAGATTCTATTTCACTAAACTGAGGATGATTTGTGGGTACTTGCCGAATCATGACTTTTGTCGGACTTAAATATTTACCCCAGCAGTCAATATGATCAATATAAGTGTCATTTGGATCTTCAACTACATGATAAGTATCAATACCGTAGTATATATTCATTAAACTATCAATATTTTCACTTTCTAAATCATTTTCTTCATAAACTAAATGTGATGAGGCTCCAATACCTAGTCCATCTGTCATGTAATTCCCACCACAATGAATCATATCAACCGAATAATAAGGGACATCTAAATATTCAGAAGTTTTAAAAGGAGCATTATTATCATTTAATCTAGGTCTATTATATGTGAAATCAACTATTCCAACTTCTTTATTCCCATCTACAACCCACCAAGGACCATAATCTCTTGTCCAATAACTATCTGTTGGCCCAACTATAAATTGAATATTTCCCATATTAATATCATTATTATTAAAAGCATTGAGTGCTGTATTTTGTTGAGCAGAGGACACCAGACAATATACAATAACATCTTCTGCAAGCTCACGGATAATATCCAAAGATACACCTAATGGGTATCTGACTAGAACACCACTCATGCGTTCAAATTCGGCTATATTTCTAACAGGTTGATTTGGAGGAGAAGTCTCTCTACCCATTTCAAGGAGTAGATTGATATTATTTTTTTCGAAATCAGTTAAACCAATTGGAAGTTCTTGAGAGTCGATACCCTCAGCATTTAAAAAACTGATAATAGTAATTACGATAATTAATGAGAAGTACCCCAAACGAAAGATGGAGTTAAAAAACTGAAATGATTTGAAATAGATTTGAATAAAAAACAATTATTGCTTTAATCTATATGTAGCGCCTTCCATTGTTTTAATAAACTTATCAACCTGACTTTGTGTATGGAAAAGATCATCCATCGGTACAAAAACGTCACTAGGATATCCCTCTTCATCATAATCTCTTAAAAAATTAGACTCTAATTTTATAACAACATCGCGGATGACCATCGGTGGGATTTCTTTGCTTCGCATAAAATTTATTTGAAGATTTAACTGCCCAGTTGAAGTTATATGAAATAAAGGAAGGTGCCCTTCATCGCACTCACACCTAAACGTCATAGTACCATATTCGCTCCCTCTGCCCCAACTAATATCCGAGCCATGCTTTTCGGAAAATTCAATTATTGCTTCTCCAATTTTAGCAATCTCTCTGCTACAATTGTCACGCATATGCTCAATAAAACTGCTTTTATCCCAGGTTGACATTAACGTTTCCCCCTACTTTTATTTAAAAAAATATACTTGAATAGCTATTGCAATTTAGCACTTGTTATTGAGACAAAAAAGATTTGAGAATAATAATTTTCAGATTATATCGAGGAAGAATACGTATTATAGTTCTACTCTGATAAGGTTATCATCAACATCTCTATCAATGAACTTACTCATTGGATCTATACCTGCTTTAATAGGTTTTTCTCTAACAGTAAAAGTGAACGTATTCAAAGAATCAGTAATTAATACTTTTTCAACAAGAATTGGGATTTCAGTTGTTTCCCCATTAATTATAGTTTCACCAAAAATTCCCACCTCAAGCCAATCATTCAATTTTGCAGTTGTTTGAACTCCGGTACTATCTGAGTAGACTTTTTTTGCTTCAACAGTAAATATTACATCATAAGAGCCATCTTCATTAACAGAAGCTGATGCATTTTTTGCCTTGTTTTCATATAATGTAATTTTTGAAAATGTATCATCCACAAGATATTGTAGATCATCAGGAGTATTTTCTTTTACCATTGTAACAAAAGTACCAATGTCCGCATAAGGTGATGATTTATATCTGAACCTTTCCATGAATGTCTTAAGCGCTTTATTAAACCTCTCTTTACCAATGAAATCAGAAAGAGTGTACATCATAAGACCTGCTTTATTATAATGGATGTATTGCTGACCTTCTGTCTTCATAATACTTGGTTCATGTCTACTCTCCATAGCCCTACCCATGAGATATTTATCCAATTCATATTTTAAAAATTTTCTTAACTGTTTATCGCCTTTTTCTTTTGCAAGCAGTGAAACTGCAGAATACTCAGATAAGCCTTCGCTTAAAAATGCCGATCCTTGTACGTCTCCTCCAGATGCCTGATGGGGCCACCACTGATGACCCATCTCATGTGCTGTTACCCAAAACGGCATATCAAGGTCTTCAGGGTCATTTGGATCAACATCCATTACAAATCCGATTGATTCAGAAAAAGGAATCGTATTTGGAAAAGAAACAGCAAAGGAGGCGTAACGTGGGAATTCTATTATTCTGCATTGTCTATATGAGTACGGACCGTACAGATCTGAATAGTATTCAATAGATTTTTTCATACCATCCATCATCGTTTTCAAGTTATAATTATGCTTCGGATGATATAAAATTTCTAATTTTACTCCATTCCATGTCTCTTCAAAACTTTCATATTTACCTGAAACAAAAGCAAAAAGATTATGAATTGGCTTGTCCATTTTATAATGAAAATACTTTCTATCTTTTTCTTCCCATTCATTAATGAGATACCCTGGAGTAATTGCGATTTGATCAACATCTGTACTCATAATCATTTCATAATTAACCCAATCTGCATCATCCCCCAAAATTCCATTTTTTAAACCTTCAATATCATTAAATGGCTTCAATGGGTCTTTTTCTTTATTTAATCCATATTTTTTTCTAGTCCTTTTCTGAGACAGTTCTCTATCAGAGTTGTACCCAAAGGTAGGTAGTAATTGGGAACTAAATATCATTGTCCCGTTTTCAATTACGGTCATATCAACGCCACTATTATTAAAACCTAGACGCTTCTGATTACCAGAAAACGTCAATGAAATTTCATCTCCAGGGGCTATAGGAGGATCAAAAGCATACATATCCCAACCGTAAGTACTATCCCTAGCTACTAGCTTATTTTTGACTGACCATTCAAATGTTTTATAAGGAAACTTCGTATTAAAATTTGAATGAATAGTATCCACAGCATATTTTGTTTTATTCTTTAATATATAGGTTCCATTGAATTTGACTTCAGAGGTTTTCGGGAATAGATGGACTTCTCCATTTACTGCAGTGATTTTTGGAAATATTTTTGATTTATACTTCTTATATTTTTTTTCATAATCTGCTGATAATTTTTCATAATATTTTGGCTGATGATAGTCATTAAGCACGTTTGTGTTATAAAAAATAAAGCTGCCCAATAAAATAAATACAGAAAGAGAAGAGGCGATACCAGCAATATAATAGTTATTCATTCTAGTTTTAGCTAGCTGAAATCGCGACATAAAATTATCAGAGCTGCCCCTAACCCAAAATAAATTTGAGATAATAATGATAAATGCGCAGAAAGAAATCCAGTACAGCTTATAGGTAATTAATCTAGTTATAAAAGGCGCAAAACCATTCATGTCAGAATAGGGAGCGCTAGATCCAGAACCAAAATAATATAAAGAATGATTAAACCCTAGCTGCCCGGCAAATATCCCAAATAAAAAATATAATATCATTAAAAAATGTCCCAAGTACTTATGATTAACCAATACTTGAATCGTAAATGCTAGCACACATAACAGCATATACCTTGTCCAATCTAAAACAAACAATTTCTTTAAATATAAGAGTACTTCATAGTCGTAAAATCCTTTCCATGTCTGAATACCAATGCCTACAACCATTAAAACAAAAAGCATTATACCTGGTAGCACAATTAAAGCAACCAATTTAGAAATCATTGGTATCCAATTCGGTACAGGGAGAGAGTCCATTATTTGATCAGCTCGGAGTTCTCTTTCTTTCCAGACGAGTTGCCCTGAATAAAACGTTATAATAATGAGCATGAATAAAGCAAAGGAACCACTCAACACGGATAACACTTCATAAGTTACCGGGAGAGTGTTAACACCATACATTTTTCCTATAGCAGATTGGTTTAGCAACAAAAATCCTGCTGCTGTACCAGCTATTGCTAAAAAATAAGGATCCCTGAATGCTCTTTTAATCTCAATTTTTAACTGAGTTTTAAACTGATACCAAATAGTCAATGAATTAAAGAGGGGTTTTATTAATTCATAGCCTACAACTTCATTCGTTGGTGAAGATTCTATCGCTTTATTATCTTTGGTTGACCTCTTATTAAACAACTTATATTGTCGAGAAAAACTGAATCTCTTCATTCCAAATAAAAAGAAAAAAGCACCTACAAAAATCCAAATAATTCGATTTAAAACTAGCCATTTACCCATTGGTATCAGCAGATTATCTTGCTCAGCGGGAGTCCAGTACCTAACTAAATCACCAACTGCTGCACCTCCAAAAGGGTCCAAAAGTGCCGCAATCCACCTTGTTTCAATATCTCCTGTCAGGTTAGAGGAGGTTAAATAGCCAAACAATAAAATTACAGAAGCTAAATATGTTGGCAACATCCTTCTAAATAAAATAGCTAAAGTAAATAGGATAGACCCTACAAGAAAGATATTGGGGATGACCATTACTAAAATTGGCTGAAGGTAAGCTCCAATACGAAATGCTCCTAACGCATCTTGATCTAAGAATGGCATTAAAAAACCGATTGCTAGGCCTAGAGTTATTCCTAACTGAATGAAGAGGCTTAATATAAAAGAGCCACAAAAGCGACCAACAAAATAATTAGATGCCTTAATTGGTTTTGTAAACATTAAAGGGTGCATATTTGTAACATAGTCCCGGTAGCCCGCATTTCCAAAAATAGCTGCACAGATAAGAATTCCAAATATTGTAAAAACGATTTGTAATGTGGCGATTAAAAGAGGTGAATTGACATTCGTGGCCTGGTTACCGATTACAATGCTTGCGCCTGAAAACGCTCCTCCCAAAACATTGGCAATTAAAAAAGCGAGAGCAAAAAAAATAATAAAGTATATCCAAACGGAAACTTTTTTAAATCCCTGAGCAATTTCAAAATATGCTATATCAATCCACATTCTATTTATTACTTTCTGTATCAAGATCGTTAATGGTTGCAAAATAAAGATCTTCTATTTCAGGCTGCACCTCCGTAAAACCTGTGATAGGCTCGCTATCACTTAATACTCTTATTTGCACTTTCCCCGTAGATAACTTCGAAGAAATAACCTGATGTGTTTCTGAAATATTTTTAAAGTCTTTTTTATCAACAAATCCCATCCAAACCTGTTTTGTGAGATCTTTTATTAGCGCAATTGGCTCACCAATTATCTTTACTTCTCCTTCTTTAATAATTGCCATATTGCTACATAAATCGCTTACATCTTCAACGATGTGTGTAGATAAAATAACAATAACATTTTCACCTATTTCACTTAATAGGTTATGAAATCTATTTCTTTCTGTTGGATCTAAACCTGCTGTAGGCTCATCTACTATAATTAGTTTAGGGTTCCCTATAAGAGCTTGCGCAATACCAAACCTTTGCTTCATTCCGCCTGAAAAAGTGCCAAGCTTTCTGTTTCTGTACTTCCATAGGTTAGTCTGACTGAGTAATGATTCTGCGAGTTCAATTCTTTCTTTTTTATTAGCTATTCCTTTCATAACTGCTAAATGATCAAATAATTCCAGGGCATTTACTTTTGGATACAACCCAAATTCTTGAGGTAGGTAACCCAGTATTTTTCTAAGCTCTTGCTTATCTTTAACAACATCAATAGAGCCTACAGTTATACTTCCTTTATCCAACTCTTGTAATCCAGCAATTGTACGCATTAAAGTCGACTTCCCAGCTCCATTAGGCCCTAACAGACCAAACATACCATTCCCTATATCTAAGCTGACGTTTTTTAAAGCCTCGACACTGTTCGAGTATGTTTTTGAAACATTTTTTATTAATAATTGCATGAATACTCCATTCTAGAATTTCTTTTAATTAAAATAATTAGACCTACATAATGCTTTAATTAAAAATATGTTCATTATTAAGACTATTTATTAACCAAAGTTAACTTGGCAGACTTCTGATTGTTTAAGTAAAGAAAAATTGTGGCAAATAAAGAAATAATTAAAAATAATAAAACCGGCATTCCGTGAATATTAAACCATGTAAAACTTTGTAGTTGTAATATTCCTATCCCAAATAAAAACTTTAGCGTTTCAGCATATAATGATATTTTACTGTTATCAAGTAACGATGTATATGAAAATATATTTAAGAAAATGAAAATAGCATATAGGTAGTTAAGAAATGGTGCAGATTGATGTAATACTAAAAATAGGTGAAACATAAAGACCAAGGCAAAAATTAATTGTGCCCAGCAAAACATAATTAACGAGTGAGAATTATCTGTATTGTACTTTATCTGATCTCCAGAAACTTTTATTTTATTATTAGGATAATTTTCTAACACGTCTTTAGGCCTCCACCCAGTAGGCATAAACCAAATTTTTACTTTATCAATTGATTTTTGAGCTCTCCAGGCATCCCTAAGTAATTGGAAAAAATATTTATAATTAATGATAATTGGGTTCCATGTTTTTGCTTGATTTAAGGTCCCATATATTGGAGAGACTGTTTCAAGTTCTTGCTGAAAGGTCCCAAATATTTTATCCCAGATAATTAAGATCTGTCCATAATTTTTATCAATATATTCATCATTTATAGCATGATGAACTCTATGGTGAGAGGGCGTAACAAAAACATATTCGAGCAATCCTAGATTCCCTATTAATTGAGTGTGATACCATAATTGCATAAACAAATGAATGGGGCCCAAAACTGCAAATACAGAAGCAGGTACGCCTAAAAGAGCACCAGGTATCATGAAAAGAGCAGAAAACTTAATGGTATTAGAAATGGATTGACGAAGGGCGCAAGATAAATTGAAGTCTTCACTACTATGATGGATAAAATGTCTATTCCATAATACATTTACTCTATGATTTAATCTATGGACCCAGTAGCCGCTAAAGTCTTTTACTAAAAAAGCCATAATTATAATTAACCAGTAAGATTCAATTTTATATAAGGCAATATTTTCAACCAACCAAGAATATGTAATTAATGCAAATGTAAATTTTATTGCATCCCTTATTGTATTTGTAATGCCAGAACTGAGTGAAGATATAACATCAGCAGAGCGGTTTATTTTAATTCCTTTAATACTTGCAACCACTGCCTCAATAAAAATCAAGAAAGCAAAAATCGGAATCGCATAAAACAAGGTTTTAATATAATAACTCATGAATTTTGTTTCAGTTTTTATCTTTGAGGTTGTATTCTATTCCAATACTAAATCTTTTAGAATTATAATTTTGAGCATATAATTCAATAATTTCAGTACCAAAGGTCACATCAGATTCATCATTCTTTTTTCCTCTTAACCTTACATCTCCTTTAATAATTTCTCCTGTTATAGGTACTATATCATATACCAACATAATACTATCGAGATTAGATGAACCTAAGACCATTTCATTATTTGAAAGGCCGGCACCATAAGTGCTAGCTGATATGACTGAATCGGGTGAATCTATCATTAATAAAATCTCTTTATTTAACGAATCAGCTAACCGAAGTAATGGAAGCTCTCTTACAGCCCACTCATCAATCTCAATTTTACTTTCGAGTGTTTCAAAAGTAGTAGTGTACTTTTTTGCTCTAAAGCCGTGAATACTTTCTAAGTCATCATAGCCGACTCTGGAGACATAAATAATATCATTTTCTCCATCACCTATTGTGAAACTAAATTCTTTTGATCCATCATCATCGTCTTTGTTTTCTTCATCAAAATATTCTGGACTCCAATATTCTTTTTTATCTGTATTATATCCCCACTGCTTTCCATTAGCCATTATTAGATGTCCAGTCGTATCACTAATATCTGAAATTAGATTAGCAATGAAGCCAAAAATCTTTTTTTGAATACCTAAAGTATTTTGAGTGTTTCTTTGTTTTTTTGCTAGAAAAGTGGTTTGATACATATCCACCTTGCCAATAAAAGGAGCATCAAAATAGGATTTGGTTTTCATCCTGATTTGAATATCTTGGCCATCATTAACAGTAGAACCGGATGGTTCAAAATCGTTCTCTTGACTAAAAACCATAGAATGAAATGAAATTATGGTTAACGTAAAAAATATTTTTATTGTCGTGAAGCCTTTCATTATAAAATATTTTAATATATTTAACATTATTTTAATATATAACTACTACTATTTAATGTTTTTCCACCTTGGCCTTAATTGCAAATTAGGATTTTTTGATTCGAACATTAGCGATTCGTAGACGCTGGAGTGAACTTTCTGTCGCCAATCATAATATTTTGGTGATTTACTTTCCCTCTTTGGATATACAGCGTTTGTTAATAAGACTACTATTACACCGTTTTCAGGGTCTATCCATATTGAGGTACCCGTAAACCCTGTATGCCCGAAACTGGAGTCACTTAAGTAGACACCTCCTGAGGCTAGCCCAGCTGGACTATCCCAACCCAATAATCGAGAACTATTATCTAAAATGCCCGCTTTACTTGTAAAATTATTAACTGTCGCTGTTTTAAAGATTCTCTTCCAACCATATAATCCACCATTTAACATCATTTGTGAAAAAACAGCTAAATCTTTTGCCGTTGAGAAAAGCCCTGCATGGCCAGCAACACCACCAAGGCTATATGCATTTTCATCGTGCACAAAACCATGAATTAATTCGCCTTCTGAATTTATTTCAGTGGGTACTATTCTATGCTTTTTCGTACCTGGTGGATTATAAAATGTTGTATTCATGCCTAGTGGTTTAAAAACCATAGAATCCAGAAAAACATCCAGATTTAAACCGCTTATTTTTTCAACAATATCACCCAAGATAATGGCTCCTACATCTGAGTAAATTGTAGTATCTCTATTATCTTGAACAGGATCGGTATTGTAAATACTAGTTAATAATGATTCTTTATTTTTGTCTGTTTTGTAATATTGTTTAAACGCTGGCAATCCAGAAACATGAGAAAGAAGGTCTTTGACTGTAATTTGAGATTTCTGAGAAAAATATTTTTTGTTTATACCTTTAAATCTAGGTAAATATTTAATCACCGGCTCACTTATATCTATTTTATTTAAATCTTGTAGTTTCATTATCGCAGATGTCGTAGCGACTGCTTTTGTGATTGATGCTAAATCAAAAATATCGCTTGAATTGACATCATTTATTTTGTCATACGTGTGATATCCATGACCTTTATGATAAAAGATATTCCCATCTTTTGCTGCCAGCAAAACTGCGCCTGACCATGCGCTGTCTGCAACAGCTGAGTTCATAGCTTCTCTCATTATAGAAATATCAGCATTAACCAGTTTAGGCCTTACTCTTAAAAGCAGTTTTCCAGGCTCAAATTTATTTTTTTCTACATGTTTTGTTCTTTTTTCTAATAAAACACCGGAACCGATATCAAAAATATTTGGAATAGAGACTGGTAAGCGTCCAGAAATATTTTCTTTACCCATTAATGCTTTGAATAAAGCATTTTGCATTACAAAACTACCTTTGTAAGCACATATATATGTAGAGACATCCGGGAAATCCATTAGAAGATACGGAGTGCCAAGACTTGCAAGAATAATACGGTTAGATTTTTTCATTAGCTCATTTACAAAATACGTCTCATTATCAGGAAAAAATATTCTATCTTTCCACTCCTTAGGACTGACAAATGCATTTATTAAAATTCTACTATTTTTAGGAATACTTCTTAAGATTGCATCCAGTACATACTTTTTATCCGATTCATCAATTTGTATTGTCCTTATTGGAAATTTTTCCCTAATTAAGTTTGATGTTAGACTAGAAATAGAATGCTTATTTTCCTGATCGTAGATATCAAATACATACAACGTATCCCTAGCATCCATTGATAAAGGCAGAAGTTTTTGTTCATCTTTCAGAAGAGTTATAGATTCTGAAGATATTCTGTCTGAAACTTCTTTATGCTCTTTTTTACCAATCATACTCATCATCGATTCTATATCAACGAAAGGATTAAGATGCAGCCCCGCCTTTTCTTTCATTTTAAGAATTTTCAAAACAGAAGAATTAATACTTTCTATATTAATTTCACCATTTAATACGGCTTCTTCAATTGCATCAATGGAACCAACAATATCATAATTTTGAATGATCACATCACAACCCGCTTTTACGGTTTCAATAATAGCATAATCATCAGCGTAATTTTTTGTTACTCCACCCATGCCCATACCATCAGTAATAATTATTCCTTCAAAACCAATTTTTTTTCTCAAAATATTTGTTACCCAAAATTTACTTAACGTAGCGGGGTTATCAGATTCAGGCTGAAAATCAGGAGCATGTACATGTGCAATCATTATTGCATCAACGCCTGCTTTTGCGACTTTTACAAAAGGTTTCAATTCTACTGACCACAACCTTGAGGAGTCACTAGGAATCATTGCCAGCGAACTATGAGAATCCGTTTGTGTATCGCCATGCCCAGGGAAATGTTTTGCCGTAGCAATCATGCCATGATCTTGCAACCCTTTAATATATTCTAGAGAAAATTCGCTTACGATATCAGGACTTTCACTAAAAGAGCGTGTATTTATAATAGGGTTAAGAGGATTATTATTTACATCAACTACTGGCGAAAGGTTCCATTGCACTCCAGCGGCTCTTGATTCTTCGGCTACAATTCTTCCGACTTCATAAGCATTATTTGGAATGCCTGTGGCTGTGATAGCCATTAACGGGGGAAAGTCAGTTCCAGATGAAAAACGTTGACCTAAACCTCGTTCAATATCCGCGTCAATAATTACTGGAACTTTTGATCTTTTTTGTATTTCATTTAACATCGCTAAAGAACTAGAACCATCTCCTGACCATATATGAATCCCTCCTATTCCATCATTTAAAAGTAATGATTTAATCTCATTCCACTTTTCAGGAGTAATTTTATTGTATTTCAAATGCATTCTATATATCATCATCTGAGCAATTTTTTGTCTTAAAGAAAGCTTCTTAAATGTTTTTTCAGCCCATTTTTTTTTACTTACAGGGACACTAGCACAACCGTTTAAGAATATAATTAGCAACATTAAAAATTGAAACAGAAACGCTTTTTTTAAGTGAGGTTTAAATATATCTAAATTCATAAGGTATTAAATTTATTCAAATTATTTTAATTAAATGACAAAAACACTAGATCAAAAAATAGGCCAGCTCATGATTGCTGGATTTCGAGAAAATAAAATTTCTAAAACTTCTGATATTTCAAAATATATAAGAGACTATAATATCTCTGGCGTAATCCTTTATGATGAAGACATGGAAAAAGGCGGTTCATTTTCCCGAAACATTAATTCTCCAAATCAATTAAAAAACCTTTCTAAATCAATTCAAAACAATGTCGACAATCCTATTTTTATATCTATTGATCAAGAGGGCGGCAAGGTAAGTCGATTAAAAGAGGAATACGGCTTCCCTTCTTTCCCTTCATGGCAAGAAATAGGAAAATTGGATGATATCTCTGAGACAAAAAAACTAGCTGAATCTCTAGCAAACCATTTAAATTATTGCGGTATTAACTTGAATTATGCACCTGTTCTTGACCTGGATTATGGGCAAAAAACGTATATTGGTAATGCCCAAAGAGCGCTCAGTAAGAACCCTAAGAAAATAATTGAGCACTCTTCAATTCTAATTAAAACTTTAAAGAAAAAAAATATTTTTTCCTGCGTCAAACATTTCCCAGGTCAAGGTTCTGGGCTTGGAGACACTCATCAAGGGATTGATGACATTTCAAATACATGGTCAAAGCAAGAACTGATTCCATATGAGACAATGATAAATTCTGGCATACTTGATATGGTAATGATTTCTCATGTTTTTCATCGACTTTATGATTCAAACTTACCGGCCTCCCTTTCAAAAAATATCGCTACAAAACTCTTGAGAAAAAAACTTCACTTTGAAGGAGTAATAATCTGCGATGACCCAAGTATGAAAGCGATTTCAAATAACTACTCTCTTGAAGATACTTTTACATATATGATTAACGCAGGTATTGATATTTTTTGCCTTGGGAATAATTTAGGGTTTGATCCCTATTATGTACCCAAATGTGTTCAAGCAATAAAAGAAGGGATAAATAAAAAAAAGATTTCAATAGAAAAAATTGAACAATCAATTTTGCGTATAAATAAATTGAAGGACAAATTGTAACTTTATGAAAAAGCGATATGTACTAGGCCTCGATGGAGGAGCTTCAAAAATCCTTTCACAATTATTTTTAATAAATGATAAAAATGAGGTTCTTAACGAATCAAGACCATTTGAAGTAAGTTATAGTAGCATAATCAACTTTGATCAAAGCTTTATTCCAGTAAAATTAGAGATTCAAAAAAAAGAAAGTTTAGATAAGAGCATAACCATACAACCAAAGGAGCTAAGCCAATCAAAAGTCATTATAGATGCAATAATGAAATCAATTCAAAATTTTAAAAATTTCGAAATATCGGCTATGGGATTCTGCTTCCCTGGAATTAAAACAAAAAATATCGATGGGATTTCCATAATGGCAAACGGACCACGAAACTTAAATATGCTTCGTCAGTTAAATAAAAAAATAAACTTAGAGTTTAATTTCTCAATAAATATTAAAAATATTTATGATGATTCCCTATCATGCGTTTACGGAGAAAAGTTTTCTCGTAATGGAAAGCTAAATAATTGTTCTAATGGGATTTACATTGGTGGTGGAACAGGCATTGCAGATGGTATTGTATATCAAAATCAAATAATAGATTTAACCGCTAAAAAAGATTTTAAAAAATCTTGGGAAATAATAGCGGATGATGGAAAATCTGTGGAAGAAAATTTATCTCTTGGAGGTCTAAGTCAAAAATGGAATTCAAAAAAAATTAAGTCATTAGAATCATTGACTGACCTTTTTGCAAAAGCACAAATGAAGGATAAAAAGGCTGAAAAAATACTTTTTTCTGCTGGCAATGCTTTCAATCTTTTGATTAAATCAAGAATATCTTTTTTTAAATCTAAGGGACATTATCCTGAAAAAATCGTTATCGGACAACGGTTGGGTGTCTTACTAAACGAAAAAAATCATCCATTAAAAAATATCATCCAAAAAAATAATTTTAAAGACATCCCTATTGAATTATCTTCAAATAGGAACACTGCAGCTCTGGGAGCTGCTTATCTGGCCATTAATGAAGATAATTATGCATAAAGAACCAATCATGTCTATTGGCCTTGTAATGCCAGAAGATAATCAAAAAGATATTTCACTATTTTTAAATGGCGATAGTTTCGATCTTAAAGTAAATGATTTAAATCAAACTCATTTTAATAAAAAATTACTTATTCAATCAAAAAATCAACGCATGCATCTAGAAGGCAAAGAATGCGAATCCATTATTTTAACAAATAGGCAGAGGATAATTAAGGACCACATAATAGTTGATTCTGTAATCGCGGGAAGAGGATTTCATTGGCAAAAACGAATAAAAATAAAAGTACTTGGTGACATAATCATAAAAATTATTGGGCATTCGCTTTTTGTAATAAATAGAATACACCTTGAAGATTACTTAATGTGTGTAGCCACGTCCGAAATGGGTAGTGATTGTCCCACATCGCTTTTAGAAGCTCAAACTATTGTTGCTCGATCTTGGATTCTTGCGGCAGCAGAAAAAAAGCATGAACGCCTTGGGTTGGATGCCTGCAATGACGACTGTTGCCAAAGGTACCAAGGCATATCGAATTTAACAAAATCTTCTATAAAGGCAACTGTCAATACTAGGGGAAAAGCTATAATGCATAGCGATACAATATGTGATGCACGTTATTCAAAAAGTTGTGGTGGAATAACAGAAAGTAGTGCAAATGTTTGGGCTATGGATCAAAAACCATATTTAGAATCTCTTGTTGATGATAAATCACAAATGAAAAAAAATATTTCAAACGAGGAGTCATTTAAAACCTGGATGAAACTACAGCATTCATCTTACTGTGGCCCTCAATTTGTAGATGAAAATAAACTCGGTGAATACTTGGGAAATGTCGACAAGAACAGTAATTATTACAGATGGAAAGTTTCTTATACTATGGATGAAATAATCCAAATTATTTTTGTTAAAACTGGCAAACTATTTACTGACATAAAACAATTATTACCATTAAAAAGAGGCGTCTCAGGCAGGATATTACATTTAAATATCATAGGTACACTTGAAGATAAAAATGATTATAAATTATCTATAGAATCAGAATATGAAATAAGAAGAATTCTGCATCCTAAATTTTTATATAGCTCAGCATTTACAATTGAAACAAATTCACATACTAATAGTAGCGAACATTTTACTTTGAAAGGGGCCGGCTGGGGTCATGGAGTTGGATTATGTCAAATTGGAGCATTGGGAATGTCATTAGCAGGTAAAAATACCAATGAGATTCTTTATCACTACTATAAACAAACTCAAATAAAGGATATTTATGAGTGAATCGATAACGTTACATTGGGTTGATTGGGCTATCATTATTTCTTACATAATTTTTTCACTTGGTGTAGGAATATATTTCTCAAAAAGAGCAGCTTCGAGCACTGAGGAGTATTTTTTATCTGGAAGGTCACTGCCTTGGTGGATTGTTGGAACATCTATGGTTGCCACCACTTTTGCTGCTGATACACCACTTGCTATTACTGAGTTTGTAAGAGGACCCGGTATATGGCAAAACTGGTTTTGGTGGAACCTGCTAATGGGTTCGCTCCTGGGAGTTTTTCTGTTTTCTAGACTTTGGAGAAGAGCAGAAGTCCTAACAGATAATGAGTTGCTAGAAATTCGTTATAGTGGAAAACCAGCTGCATTCCTACGCGCTTTTAAAGCAGGATACTTTGCAATCCTTTATAACTTTATCGTTATGGGCTGGGTGATTAATGCGATGGCTTCTGTTGTTTCAGTTATGCTAAATATGGATAAATGGACTGCTGTTTGGCTGTGCGTTATCATAGCCTTGGTCTATGCTATTTTATCAGGGTTCTGGGGTGTTGTCGTAACAGATTTAGTTCAATTTTTAATAGCAATGTTTGGGTCGATAGCTCTTGCAATAATTGCTTTAAATTATGTAGGCGGGATGGAAACATTGCTGTTTAAACTTAACCAACTTTTGGGAACAGATGTTGTAACCGAAAATACTTTGAAATTCATACCGCCAATACCCGATGAAGGGTTGGGAACTCAGACATTTTGGGAATCTCCTTTTTCAAAATTTTTAATTTTTACGACAATAATGTGGTGGTCTCATCATGGTACTGACGGAGGTGGATATATTATTCAGAGGATGTCTTCAGCAAAGAATGAAAGGCACGCACTCCTTGCTACGCTTTGGTTTAATTTAGCACACTATGCTCTACGTGTATGGCCGTGGATTATTGTAGCGGTTGTTTCTATAGTTATGTTCCCAATTATACCCTCTGAATATTCTGAATTAGGAGTCAAAGCGGGATACCCACTTGTTATGAATACTCTACTTGGTCCTGGCTTAAAAGGGATTCTCATCGTTTCTTTTCTAGCAGCATTTATGTCTACCATCGATACTCATTTAAATTGGGGAGTTTCATACTTAATTAACGATATATACAGAAGGTTTTTTAAACCAGATGAATCCGAAAGGCATTATGTGTTTGCAGGTAAAATAATGACAATTGTTTTAATGGTCCTTGCTGCTTTTACCGCTCTTAAAATGCAAAGTATTTCTAAAGCTTGGGAGTTCATTTTTTCAATGGGAGCAGGAATAGGCTTAGTGTTAATACTTCGTTGGTTTTGGTGGCGAATAAACGCTTGGAGCGAAATAACTGCATTGGCCACTTCCATTATTATAACAATCACTTTGGAATTGATAGCATATTTTCAAACTATTAATAATGATTTGCAATATTCTTTGTTTGGCGCCTCGCCAGTAATCTTTGGTATCCAATTACAAATTCATCATAAGTTGATGATTATAGTACCCATAGCAATAATAGCTTGGGTTTCAGTTACTTTCCTTAGCAAACCAGAACCGATAGAAAAACTTGAAGAGTTTTATAAAAGAGTACAACCTGGAGGATGGTGGGGACCAATAACATCTAATTTTAAACACACATTACAGCCTGTTACCAAAGGCATTTTTATTTTATGGGTATCAGGAGTACTAATGATATATGGTTTCACATTTGGTATTGGGAACCTAATTTTTCAAAACTATGGAGCTTCTGTTATCCTTTTTGGGTGCGCTGGTCTTGGCTCATATCTCATCTGGAACAAAAGTATCTCAAAGCTAACTTGAATTATTATGTCTAAACCAAGAAGAATTCTTTCTATCGATATTTTCCGAGGGTTTACTATTGCAATGATGATAATTGTTAATAACCCAGGAAGCTGGTCTTATGTATATGCACCATTACGACACGCTAAATGGCATGGCTGCACTCCTACAGATTTAATTTTTCCGTTTTTTTTATTTATTGTTGGCACATCAATGAGGTTTGCATTCGTCAGATGGCACTCCTTTGCTTCCAACGAATTTTATAAACATGTTTTTATTAGAACCATATCAATATTTATTGCCGGCAGTCTTATCCATGCATTTCCTTTTATTCAACAAGACTGGGACTGGGGCAATTATAGAATAATGGGTGTGCTTCAAAGAATTGCACTAGCATACGGTATAGCAGCTATTATGGTTATCCATCTAGATTTGAAAAAGATTTTCATTTCTGGCGTAGGCATACTTTTAGCTTATTGGGGAATCCTTTGGCTAGGTGGCGGGAGCGCACCATATAGCCTTGAAACCAACTTTATCCGTAAAATTGATATTCTGCTCCTCGGGGCAAGCCACCTTTATGGAGGTACTGGAATTCAATTCGATCCGGAAGGATTATTAAGTACTATACCATCAGTTGTAACCGTTTTAATGGGGTATCTAGTAGGATCAATGCTTCACACAACAAAAGATTTTTTAGATAATGTTAAAAGGATGTCCACATTTGGAATCATTTCAATAGTTATCGGATTAATATGGGGACTGATTTTCCCTATAAATAAACAATTATGGACAAGCTCATATGTACTTCTGACAGGGGGTATTGCTACTTTATCTTTATCCTTACTCTGCTACGTGATTGATATTAAAAAATGGAAAAAACCACTCTGGGTTTTTCAGATTTTTGGCACAAACTCTATTTTTTTATTTGTCCTATCTGGATTTTGGACGAAAATAATTTTAAAAATAAAGTTTACTTTGGAAGGAGAGCCAATTTCAGGATACGGCTATTTATATAAAACTTTATTCGTTCCATTTGCAGGAGACATGTTTGGGTCATTACTATTCGCCCTTGCTCACCTATTAGGATTCTGGTTGATATTATTATGGCTTTACAAAAAGAAAATATTTATAAACCTGTGATAAAGAAATTTGTTTTAATTATTTTTCTTTTTGTTGTTTCAATTAAACTACAATCTCAAGACAATCACCAATATTTAACGAACCGCCCATATGCTGTCGTTTTAGGAACAACTCAAGATGGCGGATATCCTCATGCCGGCTGCGAAAGACAATGCTGTAAAAATGCATGGTCATCAGACAGTTTGAGAAAGATGGTATCTAGTATTGCTATTATAGACCCTAGATTAGGCTTGGGTTGGATGATAGATGCTACACCAGATTTTGCAAAACAATTCCACATAGTTACTAAAAAACATGGAGTCAGACTTGCAGGTATATTTTTAACGCATGCTCATATCGGACATTATGCAGGATTAATGCAACTGGGTAAAGAAGTTATGGGAGCAAAAAATATAGTTGTTTATACAATGCCTAAAATGAAAAAATATCTTGAGAAAAATGGCCCTTGGAATCAACTCATAAATCTGAAAAATATTGTACTATTACCAATGAATGATAAAAAAGAAATTCAATTATCTAGAGATTTAATTTTAGAACCATTTTTAGTTCCGCACAGAGATGAGTATTCTGAAACAGTTGGTTTTAATATAATAGGACCAAATGAATCTATGCTCTATATACCTGATATAGATAAATGGAATAAATGGGAACATGATATTTTATTCTGGATTGAGTCTAACACTTATGCTTTGTTAGATGGAACATTTTACTATGATGACGAAGTCCCGAATCGCAATATGAGTGAGATTCCCCACCCTCTGATTATCGAGAGTATGAATTATTTTAGTAGACTTTTAAAACGTGATCAAAAAAAAATATTCTTCATTCATTTAAATCATACAAATCCTGCACTTTCTAAAAACTCTGCTGCTTCTCGAAGCATTATCAAAAATGGGTATAACACCGCAAGATTTGGAATGGAATTTTATTTTTAATTATGCCAAAAAGAATATTCATAATGGGCGCAAGTACAGGGATCGGAAGAGCTCTAGCAATTAATTATGCAGATAAAGAGGTAGTGCTTGGCCTAGCTTCAAGAAGAATCGATTTATTAGAAATAATAAAAGAAGAATGCAAATCATTAAACTGTAAAACAATCATTTATAAAACTGACGTAAGAAATACATCTGAATGTGAACAATCAGCAAAAGATTTTATTGAAGTAGCAGGCGGTATTGATATTTTAATCGCTAATTCTGGTGTCGGAAGCAGCGATGGTCTCTTTTCAGGTACTAGTAAAAAAATAAATAGAGTTTTAGATACGAATATTTTTGGCGTAACGAATACCATATTACCGTTTCTACCTAGGATGAAAGAACAAAAAAGTGGCACCGTTGTTGTTATTAGTTCAGTAGCTAGTTTTATACCAATTCCACATAAAGGCGGATATTCTGCTTCGAAAGTAGCTGTAAGAAGGTTATTTGATTCGTGGAGACCAACACTCATTGAGAATGGAATTAAAGCAGTTTCAATTTGTCCCGGATTTATAGATACTCCAATGACAGAAAAAATCTTATTTAAACCATTTTTAAGGGATACTAACTCAGCTTCAAAATCTTTTATAAAAGCAATCGCAGTTGGTAAAAAAACATATATATATCCATGGCAAATGAAATTATTTGTAAAAGCTTTTAATATTTTGCCACAGTTTTTTTATGACTGGATAATAAACAAATCAAAAAGTAGTATAGCTAAATACGATAAGAACTAAATCTGAATTTATTTATACTGTATTTTTCACTGGTAGTTTTTTGACAGTAGAAAATAACCATGTAAGTCCAATAGCAAACGCTACAACTGTTGAGAGCATCATTGAATACCAAACCCACTCAACAGATTTATCCATCACAAAAATAAAAAATAGTGATAACGGCGCAGAAACACCAAGTACTCTCACAATTGTTATGACCAGTACAGGTAATCCTTTACCTAAGCCTTGCAAAACTCTTCCCGTAGTTATTCCCACTGCAATAAAGGGATAAGCAAATGCAAAGATCTGTAAAAAATTAACAGCAATTATTACTATTGATTCATCCTCAGTAAAAAACCTTACTACCTGATCAGCAAAAATATAAACCGTTGCCGAAGAAAAAATAGTTATTATTAACGCTGAGAAAATTCCATATCTAATTGTAAACCGAAGAGCCTCATATTCTTTTGCTCCATAAAACATGCCAATAAGAGTTGTGAGTGAGGCTGCTATGGAAAAAATAGGCAAGAAAACAAGCATATCTAATCTACCAGCGACTTGATAAGCGGCTACAGTTTCAACAGAGATATGTACAAGAATTTTGTTGAAAACACCCTGTCCCACTGCCATCACAATCATTGATAGTGATGCCGGTAAGCCAATTTTGATAATGTCCAAAATTATATCCGATGAGAATGAAAAATCATTGAGGTTAAAAGTAATATATGAGTGATTTTTAAAGAATAACATAAAAATAAAAACGATGAAAACAATTGCTTGACTAATGACTGTAGCCATCGCTGCACCTGAAATACCTAACCCGAATCCAATATTTCCAAAACTTTCTAATTCAAAAATAAAAATTGGATCTAGAATTATATTTAAGATGGTACCTAAGCCGGCTACCATCATTGGGAACTTCATATCACCTTCACCAGCAAGGATTGACCTGAAAAACCCAGAAAAGATCATGAACGGCATACCAACACACATTACATGCAAATACTCCCAACCTAAATTTAAAATTTCGCCACTAGCTCCAAATAATGATAGAATATCTTTGCCAAAAAGCAGTCCAACTGAAGAAAGAGTAATGCTAATGATAAAAGCGATAAAGACAGCATGCTCAGCACAATTATCGGCTTGTTTTTTGTTGTCTTCTCCAATGAATCTTGCAATTGCGGCAGTAACACCAGTGCCCAATCCCATCGTAAGACCTAGTACCAAAAAAAACAAAGGCATATTAAATGCTATACCAGTAATAGCATTACCTCCAAGCCTACCAATAAATAACATATCAACTAAGTTGTAAAGTGTCTGTATGCCCATACCAAACATAATTGGTATAGCCAGAGACCATAGAGCTTTTGAAGGATTATCTAAAAAGACTTTTAAGCGGGACCTAGACTTTGTTTGCATTTGCATCAGGCGAAACTTACATGCCTCTTACGATTAACTTACTATACTATTAAATCATATAGTTTGAATAGTCAGTTAAACATTACTTTATGAAGATCATTTTTTGTGAACTTGTAAAGTTTTTAGCTTCTAAACGATAAAAGTAAATACCCGATCCAACTTTAAGTCCAAGTTCATTTGTCCCATCCCATACCACATTATAATATCCTGATTTTAATTCACTGTTAATAATCTTATAGACAGTCTTACCATTAATATCATAAATGAATAACTTTACGAAAGATTGTTCAGGTACCGTGAATTGAATATTCGTTTTTGGGTTAAAAGGGTTTGGATAGTTTTTCATTAATGAAAACTCATTAGGAATTTTGATTTGGTTTATAACACTATCTCTAGAATCAATAATATTAAAATTATCATCAAAAAACGTATAACTAATATGTACATCTAAATCTTCATAATAACTTCTTTTAAAATCAAAACCCAATGGTGTAGTCAATTTATTAGAAGTAGCAAATTCGATAACGCCAAGACCTTCAAAATCATCAATGCTCTTTAGCATAGTACCATTATTACTAATTTGAAGATTATCCTTTGCAGTAACGCTATTTATATTTTGACCATAATCAAAAATTATTTGGCCATACTTTGCTCCTCTTATCGGTAAAATACTAATTGTTTCGTCACTAATCTGGAGCAATGAGAACTCATCAAAAACTAAATTTTCATCGCTTATTTCGACTGGCCCATATTTTTGTAATGACCATAACCACATTTGAGTAAAAGCCATGCCATCATCAATTCCAAAAAGACTATCTTGCGTTATTTTAATATTTGGTGGAATGCCAATATAAGGTCCAAGATTTCTAGAATAATCGTTTGAATTCCAACTTGATATAAAAAGTACCAAATCTTCTAAACTAACCCTGTCATCAGGAGGATTGCTAAAATCACCAGCCGCTTTTGTAAAAAAACGTCTACTTAATAAACTATCTCTAACATTCCCTGATGTATCTTTAATATAAAGAACCTCAAGGTCAAGAGTATCGTAAGACATTATTGTAGAATCTAGAATTAAAAATAAAGTGTCTGGATTGAGCCTAAATGCGTAATCAAATCCTAGAGTATCACGTTTTGAAGTGAATTTATATGAAAAAGATTCAACATCAATTGACTCTGAAAAATATATTGAAATGACTGAATCAATTATCAAATCAACAAAACCTTCATGTTCAATATTAGTAGAATCAATTGTAGGAAATCGCAAGTCATATGTGAAAAGAGTATCACTAGTTCTATCTACACTCATTGCATTTAGACCTAAGTCATAAATTGCTGAATTATTAGCTGGTCGAATCAGAAATTGTTCTTTACCAGATGGTACTTCATCAAATTTTATTTGTAACCTAACAGAATCTTTACCTTCTTCAGAGTGGTCAAAAATCTCAATTTCTTCAATATTTGCACTTGAAACAAAACCATTATTTTTAAATACCTCAACACTAAAATCATTGACTGCTATAAAATTAAACCCTGAGTTATCTGTAAATACATTATCATCAATAGAAAAGTTTACTGCACAAATTTTTCGGGAGGCCTCAGATGGATTATTTTGTAAAGTCATATACAAATTAGAATCGATTTTAGCTGAACCAGAAATAAAATCAGGCGCAATATTATCCGATGTTGTGAATGTTATAGTATCTCCTGCTAAAATTTGATTACCTGCAAAATCCTCAAAGTTATCTTCAATTATAACAGACATTCTGTGCTCACTTCCAAAAGGCTGGGTCATTACAACCCAAATACTATCAGGAGATGGGTCATTCACTATTGTATAGTATGTTACATAATTAATAGCACTGTCTGGGGGAATTATGATAGTAGAATCAGGAGTTGAGACCAGTATATCTTCATATCTAAATACGTCCATTAATTTAAAACTTTCTAAAGCAGAATCGTCAGTTAGAGGCTGACCATTTAACAATCTAATAGGTTCATTAAAACTAAAAATCAATGTATCGTTATAAGATATATTATTACTCTCATTCGTGATATTTGAACTATAAAATGGTCTTAATTGGTCATTTAAAATAAACGGACCAGCAAATTCTGATGAATCCATGTTGACACCATTTTCATTATAAATTGCATTTGAAGATTCAGGAAATATTCTAATTATTTCACCACCAGTTGGAATAAAATCAAGGCTAACATCAAGTTTTATTGTGTCTGCGCCTTCATTATCAAGCAAATTATTATTTTCATCGACAACATAGAGTGGAAACACCTCACTTATGGTATCATCATTTGATGTGAGCAATACTTTAAAATCTTGAATGACAAGGCCAGAATTAGATAACTCATTTGAAAAAACAGGCCCGTTTTCGAAGATCAATCTAAAGAACCCATTATCTGAACTAAGGCTACTGTTTTGTCCGAAAATAGGTGATGGTAGTAAATAAAATTGTTCTGTTACTTCAGTAGCGCTCATAATATTACCGCCAGCATCATAAATTTCATTTGGAGTTGGTCTTACCAAAATGCTTTCAGTCCCATTTGCAGAGCCAACAACTTTTAAATTCAACCGAAATATTGTTTCACCAATTGCTGGGTTACCTCCTGATGTATCAGCTACTGATTCGAGATAAATAGATTGTGCACCATTTAAATCGCCATAATCCACTTCAAGATTAAAGTCTTGAACAGTAAGAGGCTCTGTCGCAACAGAATTACTGAAAACATTCTCGCTCATTTGGATCAACACATAATCATTACCCCTACCAAAAGAGTCTTCAATAAAACTAGGTGGCGAAACATCCGCGACCTCATACTCAAAATTATAAGTCGCAGTGAAATTTGTGTCACTATCACATAAAGTTGAGCTATTAATAGAAAGTGTAAATATTTCTAATTCAGTAAATAGAATATCTGGATCCAAAGTAATTGAGGTTGTATCAATATTAAATTCAGTTTGATAATCTAAGGTATCACCATTTTGATTAATTAAATGTACAATTTTTTTAAATTCACTATCATTTAAATCATTTATACTTAAATCGGTTTCATTATAACTTTTTACAGTTTCACTAAATAGTAAAATTATATTACTACTGGGTAATATAGCGTTATCAGGGTCAGGAGATACTTGCAATAATGTTGGTGCTAATTCGTCTTTTAAATTAAAGGTTACCTGATTCAAAACTTGATTCCCAGCGCGATCCCTTATTGGTAAAAAAGTGGTAGATATCGTAACTACTTCAGTACCTGAAGCATTAGGTGGATCTAAAATTAACTGCAATCTAAGACTAGTCTCTCCCCCTACAACTGGTTCAAAACTATCAACCTTAATAACATTTTCTACCAATACAGTTTGGACATTATTTAAATCATTGCTTGAAATGGCTAAATCAAAGTGACCGGTGTTTAACCCTCCAGAGGCGACCAGATCTGCGTAATCTTTATATATTTCTTCATTCATAGATATAATTACTAGTGTATTTGAATTACTGTCAATTACGGCGCTAGTAAATAATGGGTTTACAATATCATTTATTCGAATATTCGATGATTTAGCAGTTATCTGATTACCCGATTCATCATTTAAAGAAACACCGCTAGCATTTTGGTTTAATATAGTTATTTGAATATCTTCCCATTGCGAGTCAACAAAAGAATCATCTGGATCAATCTGAATTACTCGCAAATCATCGCTAACATCGATGCTAAAACCTAAAGGGGCTCCACCTTCAAGAAATGAAAGCGAGATATAGTCCGATAGATTCGCTGCAGACACCTCATCTTGATTTTTAAAAAGTTCTTCAGATGAATAAATAATTATATTTTCATTCGGATCAACAATCATAGGATCAGATTCAACACTTATACCTTCAATTGTTATTATAGGGGGGATAATATCATATAATTCAATATAAATGGTATCGCCGATAGTAAATGGAATGCTTTCACTGTTTATTAAATGGGGTGCAGTAATTTGAGAAAGGATTTCTCCATTTTCATCACGCGTTGCAAAAATATGATCTTTTACAGTTACATAGATATAAGAACCATAATTCGGCGGATTAATTAATGGGAATCTAATTGTACTAAAACCAGTATTCTGTTGCAATAATCCACCGTTTTCATTGAGTAATTCACCTATCCCAACATTAAAACCATTTTCATCTCTAATTTCAAAATAATCTTCACCATTTAAAATAGAACCAATACTCCAAACCTCTCCATCATTTACACCATATACTTCATTTGAAAAATCGATATCAACAAACAAATTTTGAGGATGCAGATTTTTATAATCAGAAAAGTGAGACATTTCACCAATGACAATATTAAAATCACCTGTATTACCAACATTATGGCCATCTACAACTATGTAATAATCTCCTTGTTCATCCAAATATATCTCTCTAGCTATTGGTAGATAATCAGGAGGACTAAAATCTACAGCGCTAGGGCATAATACGCCTGAATCAATTAATTCATAAGAAAAATTTTCGCTAGCAATTAATTCATTTTCATCAATGTTTTTACAATCTATACCATCCGCTTTAACTATTGCAATCGAAGCATCAAAATTCACCCCACTTCTACACATATCGGCAAATAAGTTTATACCCTCATCATTCTCTCCATCACCATCTTCATCAGAAAATCCAATAGAAAATTTATATATCACATCATTTGTAAGGTACCCTGCTAATATGTCTGTGGTTCCTGAGCTGTAAACTACAAAATCATCTCCGCTTGCTGTTGTTGAACCAGAAAGCTCAATAGGGAAATCGTCTACTGATATTGTTAGATTAACATCATCTTCACATTGGGCATTTATGATCGAAGGTACTGAAAAACTTAAAATAATTAATAATGTTGTTATTTTATTGAACGGCATTGATTAAGCCTTCACCGTAGCTATTTAGAAAAATTGAAGTATTGTTTTCACTTCTAAGTACAGTATTGTTTGTATACCTTATTGGCGCTAAGCCTTCATCTTTTACAGTAAATAATATTTTAGCCATAGACATGGTACCACTTGAATTGCTTGCAACTGTAGTTGGCTGTAAAAATAGATAAACGTTTAAAAAGCCATCCTCTTGATCTGTGAACATAATGGGAGTATTAACACCATTCATAAAAAAATCACCATACTTAACAGTATCAATCTGAATTATCTCGGAATCAAACTCAATTTGTAAATGAGCGCCGGCAGCATTCTGGACTTTATAACAATAAAGTTCAAGCGTATCGCTTTCACCAACTTTAATGGATTCAAATTCAGGAGGGTGGAAAAATATTGTTGGCGAATTTAAACCAAGATTTTCCGGGTCAAATTCATTGTCAAGCTCATACTTAGCATCATCGCAGGATAATAAAAAAATAAGTACAAATATAAAGTATAATAAATTTTTATGGGATTTTAACACCGACATTAACTCCTAATGAAACCCACATTGTACTACCTAATGAAGATGTATTAACCAAATTGGCTCTGCTTGAAAGCGCAAATGATAATGGGAACGTACTTATATCATAGACCAGGTCACCACCAAGGACATAACCTTTACCATCATCATAAGATGACCTGCCTAAAAAAGAATATTTCCTAAGGCTCTTTCCACCAAAAGATATTTTTTCAGTTAAATCAAAATTAAGCGCGACCGTATTACTAGACCCATCGTATTCATCATCAAAACTAGAAGATGTAAATGAATAATTAGATACCTCATAAGATAATGATGTAAAAACTGAACCAAAATAAAGACCTATTGGTGTGGTAATTAAAAAACCACCATCAGTGTACGGAGAAAAAGCAGATAAAGAATTTCCTTTAAAAATTGGCCTAATGATTGAGCCTCTTAAACCAAAGCCTGATAGCAAATCCCATGTAGTCATTCTAGGTTTTGATTTTGAATCAACAACAGACCCAAAATTACCGGCATTGACAAATATATCATCAGGAGCGACAATATATGCATGCAGCATATTTATACCCCAAATAGAACCTCCTAAAATTCTTAATCCCTTCAAAAAGTTATTATGCTTTTTTGTATCACTAGCATAACGAATTATATCTGGTCTAAGTTCAATTAGCTTACCTGGGTCGTTTTCATTTTGATAATTTGTATACTTTTCTTCAAACCCTCCCCAAGATTTTTGATAATTTGAGTGAGCAAGTAATGCCAGCCCACCAATTATAATTTCAGTACCAAAAAAACCCATTCCTGTGTAAGAACGTTTTGAATATACCTGCCCTGCTCCTGGAACAAATGTAGAGTACATTAAAGACCTAACTTTTTTGGGAATTTTTGGTAATCTAAGCCAAGAAGTTTTCTGTTTTTCTTTTTTTGGTTTTAAATAGCCTAATGTTTCAGAAGACGCTTCGAGTGTTAAAGTATCAGGCACCTCCAAACCACTAACATTGTATGATAATTTTTTCATTTCAAGCCTAATACTATCAATTGCACTAACATTATCAATTGAAAACCCTTGAACCTCCTGCTCTAAGTCGATAGAATACATTTTTCCTTTAATAAAATATTCTTTTTCTTTTTCAATAATCGTACCTGCCACTACAAAATTAACTTTTAACAGCTTACCTATTTCTAGAATGCATGCTTTAGATTTGCATTCCCCATAAACACGCTCCCCTGGATAAAAAATGTCGACCTGATTTGTCATACTAGCATCAAGAACCTCATAAATATTTAATTTTTTAATGTTTTGACGAAATTGTTCGGTTAAGAGATCACGCATAGGTAAAGAAATACCTTTAGATGAAAAGTCTAGAACAGCTAACCGCTTTCCAGTTTTTGCACCATCATCTTGCCAATCAACTTTTTCTGCAGCTGATGCATTTACACTTAATAAAAACCAAAATGCAATGAACAAACCACAATTAGTTGCGATGATTAATATTTTGTTAATATAATTCATTTTTTAATAAAACTAACAAATTTACGCTTAAGAAAGGAGATGTCAAATAAGGGTAGAAATAAACTGTAGAATTAAAACTGTTTCATAGGATTATCTTGATACCAGCTATTTATAAACATATCTAAAATTTTTACTAAAGAATTCTCTATATCTTGGATGATTTTTTTATCGGAAGAATGCCCTATTAAATTTTGCTGATAAATAATTCCTTTTTTAAACTTTTTTAAAACTTTCTTTTTTGAAATATTTTCTAAATATTTTTCTTTTGTTAAAAATAAATCAAAAACCGACAGCTCTACATGATAAGATGAGAGGCTTAACTCATTTGATTTCATTAAACTTATTTGAATAACCATCGTTGGAGAAAAAATTTCTGGGTCTATCTTCAGTTTATAACCTTCTAAAAATAACAAAGCTATCTGTGTTAATTTTTCTTGCCATGTGGGGTCATCCTGCCCATTAACAATTATGTCTAAAGATACTTCCTCAACTTTTTTTAGATTCCCCTCATGCCATATTAATTGTCCATAAGAACAAGAAAACAATAAAAACGTTATAATAATTTTTTGAATCATCTAACCTTTTATAATCGAAGCAAAGTGCACAGGAAGAATTTTCTCTTTTTTTATTTCACCATCTTTCATTTTTTTAATCAACCATAAATGCTGCACCTCTGATTGTTTACCAATAGGTATAATCATCTGACCATTAATTGATAATTGATCAAATAATTTTTTTGGGATTTTATCGGAAGCTGCTGATACTAAAATCCTATCATATGGAGCATATTTAGAAATGCCTTGTATACCATCACTGTGATGTAATGATATATTTGAGTAACCTAACTGATTTAATCTTATTGAAGCTTTTTTTGCTAATACTTCATTTATTTCTACAGATACTACCAAATCTGCAAGTTTACTTAATACAGCAGTCTGGAAACCTGATCCTGTTCCAATCTCAAGTACTTTATGCCTTGGTTTTAATTCTAAATTTTCAGTCATAAATGCAACGATAAATGGCTGACTAATTGTTTGGTTTTCACCTAAAGGAATAGCACAATCATCATAGGCTATATCAGAATATTCCTTTGACACAAAGTTACGTCTGTCTATATCTCTCATAACATTAAGAATAGATTTATTTTTAATGCCTTGTCTTATTACATCACTATCAAACATAAAAATCAGTTTTTTGATTCTGAAAAGCTATATAACTCAAACTTAATTGTATCAAGTCATGATACAAATTACACTTAGTAAATATTTTTTAAATCCAATTTTCACAATCAAGATAATCTTCAAGCGCTTGATCACTAAAATAATCAAAGCTTCGACCTAGTTGCCGCCACTTCACAGCACCATTTTTTTCAAATAAAATAACAGCAGGCATAATTTCAAAAGGAGGGTTATCCAAATTAAATATTTTTGAGATAGAAAAATTTTTATCTTGAATGAAAGGGAAAGGGAATTTCATTTTTTTTGCAAACGCCTTTATTCCCTTTAAAGGCCCTGGAGCTAGAACAATGAATGTTAAATTACACTTTTCAAAATTTAACACTTTTTTTTTAATTCTTTCTAACTGTTCAATGCAGATAGGACAGGTTATAGATTTGATTGTAATTAAACAAACAATCTTATCTTTAGTTAAGATTGAAAATGATAGTTTATCGTCGTTTATATCTGAAATATTTCTAGGGAATCTAGTTTCTGAGGCATTAAGGTTGGCAGTTAATAGAAATGATAAAAAAATTATCGAAATTTTAGTCTGTTTTAAATCTAATACTTTCATTCAAGCTTGAGAAAAAAAGCTATCAAACTCACTTATTACATAGTCGATGTTTTCTTTACTTATACCAGAATGTGTTACAAGCCTAAACCAATTAGGACCCAATTCAAAAAATCGAATGTTCTTTTTACTCATGATATCTAAAAGTGATTCACTATTTATTTTTGGATGATCAAGTTTGAAGTATATAATATTTGTTTTTATCTTTTCTGTCTCAATATTAATACCATCAATTTTAGCTATCCCGAATGCAAGAGCTTTTGCATTCCGATGATCTTCAATAATTTTTGCAGACATAATATCTATAGCAACAACACCAGCCGCAGCTAATATCCCAGCTTGCCTCATGCCGCCTCCAAGAGCTTTACGATTAAATCGAGCTCTATGAATGAAGTTTTTATCCCCACAAAGTAATGAACCAGAGGGCGCAGAAAGTCCTTTAGAGAGACAAAAAGATACAGAATCAACATTTTTTGTTAAGTCTGCAACGGTAGAACCAGTTGCGACAGCTGCATTAAAAATTCTTGCACCATCTACATGTACAGACATATCATTGTTTTTTGCTATATCTACTACCTCGTTAACATAGTTAGTTTCTAGAGGCATGCCAAAACATCTGTTGTGCGTATTTTCTAAACATATAAGACGAGATGGTGGAAAATGAACGTCCTTTTTTCTTATGGCATTTTTAATATCATTTAGATGTATTGTTCCATCATTATGGTTTTTTAATTGCCTAGAATGGACACCTCCAAAGGAGGATATACCTCCAGCTTCATACAAAAAAGTATGCGATTGGTCACCGAGCATAACCTCATCACCGCGATTGCAATGTGTGAGAACGGCAACAAGATTGGCCATCGTTCCACTAGGTAAAAAGACAGCTGCTTCTTTATTAAACTTTTTTGCTGCTAACTTTTCTAAGTTATTAATCGTAGGGTCTTCTTGAAACACATCATCACCTAATTCTGCATTCGAAATTGCTTCTCGCATTTCTTTTGTTGGAAGAGTTACTGTATCGCTACGTAAATCAATTGTATGCATTTATGTCCTCAATAATTTATCTTAAACGCAAGATTATTTTTTCTTGTCTTCAGGTATTTCATTTATAACCGGCTTAATACCTTTTTGTGAATATTGAAGTTTCTGATCTTTATCATATAGCCCAATCATACCATTGCCATTTCTATCTGATGAAATGAAGGAAGATCGTTTACCTGAATTGCTAAATGTTGATAGATAACCTGATCCATCTTTTTTAGAACTGATGATTATTGAGCTATTATTTTGATTGTTTATGGTTTTTAAATATCCATTATCATCATCATTTACACCTGCAACAATCGATGGGTTCCCTTTTGAATTTGAACTAACAATAACATTATTACCATCATCTCCAACACCAACAAATAGAGCATTTTTACCTGATTTTCGTTTTACATTCATATAACCATCAGATTTACCATCTGATCCAATTCTTACAGAAGGGGCTCCTTCCAAGTTATAAGTAATTACACTTCCACTACCTGAAGGATGCTTTCCAATCATAACTGTATTTTTACCATCTTTACTTATCGTTCTAATGTAACCACCATTTGAACTATCGATTACGGTGAGCGAATTAACAACTAAATCTGCGGGCCCAACATCTTCCTTTTTCCCTTCTTTTATTTCTTTTTTAAGAACAATCAATTTCTCCAATACAGTATTAAACTCATTTCTTATATCATCATCTTTTGATTGCATAATTGCAAGACTTCTTAGCTCAGGGTCTGTAGCTTTTAAGCGACCTAATCCGTAGATGTTTTCAAGGTTAATATCTTCATCTAGTTCACCAATTTTTTCTGCAATTCTATATATTTCATTTTGCATCTCATTTAATTGGTCATAGTACTTTTTATCGAAAGTATTATACTCAGAACATTCCTCATCCTTGCGAGTGAAATAATGATATTCTCTAGTCGTCATAGCATTAATTCCATTCGCTTTTAAGGATAAATATAAATCATCATAGCACGGGTTATTTTGGGCACTGATCGGCATAAAGTAAACTAAAGCTAAAAATAATATTTTCTTCATTGAGCTTCCCTAATTAAATAGTTAAAACTTTTAGTTGTATGTGGGAGCCCTAAATATCCGCAGTGGGCATTTGAAATCTATTTATAATTATTGGATTTGAACAACTAAATAAGGTCTATTATATTTTTACTATACTTTTTAATGAATTAGGAATGATCATGAGCAAAAAAAAAGAATTTAAAAATAAATATAACCAGCTAATTGAAGAGCTTCAAGTTAAACTTGTTCACATGCAGGATTGGGTTATCGAGAATGATAAAAAAGTAGTTATCCTTTTTGAAGGTAGAGATGCTGCTGGAAAAGGTGGTACCATAAAAAGAATTACTGAAAACCTTAATCCTAGAAGCTGTAAAGTTGCTGCCTTAGCAAAGCCTTCTGATCGAGAAAAAACCCAGTGGTATTTCCAACGATATATTTCTCACCTTCCAGCGGCAGGAGAAATTGTTCTTTTTGATAGGAGTTGGTATAACCGCGCAGGAGTAGAGAAAGTAATGGGTTTCTGCAGCGATAAAGAATACATAGAGTTTTTACAAACTGCTCCTGACTTTGAAAGAATGTTAATTGGTTCTGGAATTACCCTTTTAAAATATTGGTTCTCTGTTAACGCAGATGAACAGGTAAAACGTTTTCAAGATAGAATCAATGACCCTACCAAGGTCTGGAAACTCAGCCCAATGGACTTAGAGTCAATTAATAGATGGGAAGATTATTCTAAAGCAAAAGATAATATGCTTGAACACACAGATACCAATATTTCCCCTTGGTATATCGTAGAATCTGATATTAAAAAGAAATCAAGAATAAATTGTATTTCGCATATTCTTAGTAAAATTAATTATGAAGACATAGAGCATGAGCAAGTAGAACTACCCGAGCGAGCACCTTCAGATTCTTACGAAAGGCCAGAAAGATCTAATTTTAATTATGTTCCTGAGATTCTTTAACTAAAAAGATTATATTTTTTTTAATGATGTGCCTATTCTTTCAAGAGCGGCTGATAAATATTGATTAGGCGGACCATATCCAAACCTGAGAAAACCTTCAAGCCCAAACCATTTACCCGCTGTTAATAAGACACTAAAGTTATCTCTTATATGATATGTTAGCTTTTCAGAACTTTCATTCATATGTATTCTGACAAAAGCTATCGCGCCTGCTTGAGGTAGATTCATACTCAACTTTCCATCTAACGAACCAACCCACTCTCTCAGAGTATTCAAATTTTCATTTAAATGTTTTTTAGTACCACCTAGAATTTCTTTTCGTCTTTCTTTCTTTAGAATTTTTGAAGCAACCCAATCACTATGAAATGCAATACTAATAGATGTGTAATCATGAAAAGCCCAAGCTTTTTCAATATAGTCTCTAGGCCCCACGGTCCAACCTAATCTGAGACCTGGTAATCTATATGCTTTTGATAAACCAGCATTGACTATAGTTTTTTCATAACTGCCATAAAAAGAGGGTGATTCTATTCCGTTTAGTTCTGCACCTCTGTACACTTCATCAGATAATATCCAGCAATCATTTTCAGAAGCTATATCTATTATACCTCGCATGTTATCTGCTGAAACAATAGAACCAGTAGGATTATTGGGATGACAAACTGCAATCATTTTTGTTTTTTTAGAAATTCTTGACCTTAATTCATCAATATCCCACTGCCATCCTAATTCTTCATGCAATGGTAACTCAATTACCTTGACTCCACAACTACGAGCAATACCTCTAATTTGCAAATAATTTGGAACCATATAAATAAGCTCATCACCAGGATTTAAAGTAGTCATGATGGCTATAAAATTTGCTTCTGCTGAACCTGAAGTAGCTAAAATATTTTCGCGGTTTGCGCCTTCATATAGTCCCGTTATTCTATCTCGAAGAAGTGGTGTCCCCTTAGTATAACCATATATAAGTTCAGTATCTAAAAGACTCTGTTGCTCTTCCCTGGTTAATATATCTTTTAACGGCAAGGGGTGTAAACCACTTTCTGACAAATTAAAATCAACTTTATGCTCAAAAAGAGATTGATTTCTCTCTAATTCAAATTCTTCAAACTTCATGTTTTCAACCTTTTACACTCGTTAAATACTGCCTTAGCAATTTGAATATCTTGAACAGCAACTCCAGTTAAATCAGCAAAAGTAATTTGGTTACTTTGACAATGATAGTCACTCTTACTTTTAATTAAAGACCCCAATTCTTTAATATTTTTTTGTTCAATTGACCCTCCTCTAATCCCATGAGAAATTTCACCTCTTTCCAAACATTGTGATATACTATCTGCAACTGTTAGATCAGTCATTTTAAAAATTTGATGATCAATTTCGTTTTTTTCAGGAGAATCTGATCCAATTGCATTAATATGTGTTCCTTTTTTAAGGTTTTTACTTTTTAAAAGAGGTTCTTTTGATGGCGTTGCTGTAATAATTAAATCACATGTAGCAGCAATCTCATCTGTGGTTTGAGCTTTTTCAATATTCCATCCTAATAAAGACATTTCTTCAATGTATTTTTCAACACTTTTTCCCCCTCGACCCCATACTTTTATTTTTTTACAATCAGTGAGATTGCTCAAATAACTAATTTGCATCCTAGCCTGTACTCCAGTGCCTATAACACCAATACAATTCAGGCTATTAGGTGCAAATAGCTCTACGCATATTGCACCAGCTATGGCTGTTCTTACATTTGTTAAATAGCATTGATCAATTAAGATACCAACCTCTTTACCTGTTTTTTGATCAAACAATATCATCATACCACCTTGACTAGACGGTATATTTAATTCATGATTTCCGTAAAATCCTGAAGCTATTTTTATAACATAATAATCATCATTTTTAATATAACCATATTTTATATGGACATCACCAGGAGGGTCTTCAAATAATAATTCTCCAACAGGTGGTACAACTGAAAGACCTGATGAGTAGGCTATAAACCCTTCTTTAATTATTGGAGTAAGGTCAATTTGTGGTAAGACTCGTTTGATGTCCTCGAGTCCATAGATCTTCATAAAATTCTTTTAAGTACATCAACACTTATATTTTTACCACAGAGAATTATTCCAACTTTCTTGCCCTTTAACTGGTCTTGCATTTTAATTAAAGCAGCTACTGATGTACCGGCAGCACCTTCAACTAAAACTCGTTCTTTTTCGAGCACATGTATTAAACCTTCTTCAATTTCTTTCTCGGTTAGTAATATTGTGTGATCTACAAAATTTTGACAATAATCAAAAGTAATTGACTGTTCTTCAACACCACCAGCTGTTCCATCAGAAATCGTGGGCTTTGGATTGATTTTAACTATCTCCCCTTTCTCTAATGATTTTATCATTACCGCATGATTCTCAGGCGAAGCAGCTATTACCTCTATATTAGGCCAAATTGATTTAAGGTAGCCTCCTACGCCGCTAATCAATCCACCACCACCAACTGAGACTATAATGGCGTCAAGGCCGTCACATTGAGATTGTATTTCTTCAGAAATAGTACCTTGTCCGTAAACGATTTCAGCATCATTGTAAGGAGAAACATATACTCCTCCCGTTTTACTTGCTACTTCTCTAGCTTTTATCTCGCCTTCCATGCAATCTACACCATGTACTCTGATTTCAGCACCAAAACTCATCATGTTAGCTAATTTTGCTTCTGAAGATTTTTCTGGAACATAAACAATACAAGGGACTTTAAGAATTTGGCTAGCATAAGCAACAGCTGCTCCATGATTTCCTGTTGATGCAGCATAAATACCTGAATCTAGTTGCTGCTGGCTCAAAGTAAGCATTTTATTCATTGCTCCTCTAAACTTAAATGACCCTGTGTGCTGTTGGTTCTCCATCTTTAGCCAAACTTCAGCTCCAGTCATTTTAGATATCATTTCAGATTTTTCAAATGGAGTTTTCTGAACGTATTTTCTTATTCTTGATGCTGCTCTATCTATGTTTTGTTTAATCATTTGTCAGTAATGCTATTTATTCTTCATATAGAGTAAATGTTCGAACTCTATAATAACCATTAATTATATCATATTCCGTAACAAAATCACGACCTCGAACGAACATTTTACCCGTACGTTTATCAAAGATTTTTAAATCTACTGTTGAACCACTTATATACTCAAAGCGATCTCCACCAGGTTTAATGGTAGATGACCCTAATAAAAACACACTTCCTATACCAAGCATAAGTCCTGTTAATATCCCGATACTATACTTTTTCATAATAAACTCCTCTATCTATTTATAATCAAATGCAGATTTTTGTCTTTGTATCTTTTTTGCTATATAATTACTGTGAGGTACTCTTCTCGTTTGCTTTATATCACCAGTAGATGTGTCAAAAACGGTGTATAAAACCTCATAACTTTTATTTCCTAGATAATCCTCTTGCTTAATAAGCAATGTATCAATTTGATATTTCCCTGTCATACCAAAATTTGGAGCGGGAGCAAATCCCGCTGATACGATTACCACAAGAAATAGCATAATTGCAGAAATAAATCCAATTGCATACTGTTTCATTACAGCCTCCTTTTTATGTTTTAGATAATATGTTGATCTATTACTATAAAGATAAAATTTTAAGAACTACAGGGCCTGATTGTAAACGTTGCCGGTTATAGATTGTCATTAAAGGGACACTGATAAGAAGTGCAATAGAAGCAGCTTTTTGGGACAGCACCCTTACGGTGTGTGGTTCGTTAAATAATTTTGCTAGTCCAAAGTCAGACAGTATTATATGTGCGCTTACAAATAATGCAACAAGCCCAAAAACAAAGGAAAAAATGAAATAATTTTTTTTCATTATAACGTAAGAAATAGCATAAAAAATAATTGATAGGTTCATTAATCGAAACAACCAATCAGCAAAAAATATGTGAGGATTTAATAATACATCAGCAGGTGTAAATGCTACCCCAGCAAAGCAAATACTAGCCAAAAAACCAAAAACAGATCCGACTCGAGATATGTTTTGGACATTAGTACTTTCGTCATAAAGAGATGGCAAAAATGAAAAATAAAGTGAGAAAACAACACTCAACATTATTAGCCCACCGTTGAAGCAATAGAAAGGAACTGAATTAACATGGCCAGCAACTGATTTCATTCTACCCAAATCACTAAGGTAGTTATTAGCAAAAGAATACCCTATTGCATTCTGATCTAAATTATTTCCTCCTTTGTATGACAAGGCTCCAATAATTACAAAAATAATGAATGCACAAATAGCAAAAGAGGGTAAAATAAAAAATAATATTCTTTCTTTCGTTTGCATGAAAGATATTAAGGAAATCTAATCTTTAACAATATTACTATGGAGTACGACATTAGAAGACCTTTGATACAACACTTCCTTATTGTCAATTAATTGAGAGTTTTCAATGGTAACATTATCGCATTTTTGAAAAGAAAATGCAAACCAACTATTGTCGTGCACAAAGCAACTAGAGATAGTCAGACTCTTTACGCCAACGGCCTTTAATCCTATAGCAGCATCCCCACTAATTTCACAACTATTAACATATATATTATTGCCATTATTAATTCTTACAATCTCTGAATCATGATTCCCCTTTGTAGAAATATCATGACCAAGAACAAGATGCTGCAGTACAATGTTTGATGAATTATTAATGATGAAAACAGGCTGGTGACTATCTATTAATACTATGCCTGATGAAAGAATGCCCTGAATGGTAATATTTACTTTTTTATTTACAATGATAGGTTTTGAAACGATGTGAATTCCTTCAGGAATAGATATAACCTGATTCTGTTTAGCAGAATTTATCATATATTGAATCATTTCATAATTTTCTTCTGCCTCTTTAGCAATCTCAGCATACATCGAACTATCAATAGATGGAACATCTTCAATTTTTTTAATTAATGTAAAGTCAACTGGACTTTTTAAAAAGACTGAATCTTCTGGGAAGAAATTTTGAGTTTCGTACCCGTCCAATGAAACAGTGAATTTATCCCAGGGCTGACAATCATTGATTTCATAGTCACCCCTCCTATTCGTTAAGATATTTGTTTCCCATTTAAATTCTTCATTATGAGATCCTGTTAAAACAATATTAGCCTGATAAAGTGATTTTCCATTCTTATCAGTTATTTTCCCCCATAATTCTTTTTGGTAAACATCCTGCTCTTCTTCTACTGCTAGTATTTCTACAATGGGGTTAAGCTTGGATTCGATATTTACCCAACTAGCACCTAATATTTGCCCATCAAAACCATTACCACTAAAATCTGTAATAGAGCTATCTAAACCCTCACTAAATGGCCAAAAAGCGATGAGATTTTCAGAGCTTTTGTAATTTAGTGTATCTATAGTTGGGTCTATGCCTAAACCAGAATTGTATAATGATTTTATTTCATCTTCTGATAATTTACGGTCCCAAATTACAATATCATCAATCGTACCAGAAAAAAATTCTCCAGAGCTATCCCACATGGTACCAATAAGGAATCTTTCAACCAGTGGATACCCCTTACCAATCCCCATAACTAATGAAGATTTTTCGCCATCAATAAAAAAAGATGAGGTGTCAATTATTTCACTAGAATCTCCAATGGTTCCGTCATTAATTATTGTATATAAATGCCATCTATCATCCAAGTAAAATGGCGTATCACTTAGCGTGCTCCAGTCTTCATTCATTTTAATAGTGCCGGATGTATCAGAAACAGCATTCGAACCAAAAAAGAAAGGATTCCCAGATGTATCACCCTGAGAAATTAATGTTCTCGCACTCGAATTATTAGAATCAGCTTTTACCCAAATAGAAATAGTGTAGTCACCTGAATCTGGTAAAACATTTTCCTCTATCAAAACATAATCGTCCACACCATCAAATTGCAGACCTGTAAGGTCTAATGAAGAATCATAATCAGGCCCGCAAGCATAAAAAAACATTATAACAAGGATGGGAATTAATTTGAGCACAATGTGAAGTTAATAATTGATTTTCAAAATACAAAAAATCTAATGAACATAAGTTTCAACTCTTTTATACTTATTTTCAAATTGGTTAACATCAAAATTATCTATGCTTTTTAAATGATAATTAAAAAACTGTAGCATAACATCATTCATTATATTTCGCATAATTTTTCGAGGAACTTTTCCTGAACCAAACTTTCTAGTTAGTTTTGTAAATTGCGAAAAGTCTGTGAAATCATTGTGCTTAGAGCCCTCAACTGAAAAATGAAACGAATTTTGACTGTTGTTACTTCCCCATATTTTCATTAATTCATAATTATTTGAATCACCCCAACTCGTTTGTCCTAAGTGGACAAAAGGTTTATTTATATCTTTGTCAATAATATAATTTGGGAGCGGCAAGAAATAGGCATCAAGACCAAGGATAGCATCTATTCTATTATCATTATTAGCTGCCATTATAGCAGTGCAACCGCCAAAACTATGCCCAAATATTCCAATATTCTCAAAATCAGCAGACTGATTAAACTGCTTATCTTTTGAAAATTTTTCTATCATTTTATCAATGACAAAACTGATGTCTTCTACCCTAATATTTAATTGTTCTTTTACTCTTTTAATCATTTCAGAATCTTCAGCTTCTTCATCACTGTTCGGCAGCTTAGAACGAGTATAAATTATTTTATCCTCATTGATAATAGTTAAAGCCGCGTCATATGTATGATCAGGAGCAATAACGATGTACCCATTACTAGCAATTTCTTCAGCTTGAAAAGTATTTGCAATTTTAAGACTCTGATGCCCATGAGAGTATATCACAATCGGAAAATTTCCAATTGATATATCAGTATTTAACCAAGAATTACATTTTACAGCGCCAGCTCTGCTCATCAATGCTTCTGGAACACCCAAACTCGTCGACAGCGCTTTGGCTATTAATTCATATTGATCTACGTAGGGAGCTCGCTCAGATAATGAATTTTCATCTGCAGGGTACCATATCTTAACGCTCAAGGTCCTAAAACTTTTAATATCATCAGTAAACCACATCGATCTAGTAGAGTCAACTAATTGAAAATTTTGAGTACCAACAAAATATTTTCCACTTGTCTTTGCGACATCTTTCAAAGGAATTGATTTATAAATTAATGAAGCACAACCATTGATCAAAAAGGTCACCATAAAAAGAGAAATGAGTAAGCTTATTCTTTGTCTATTCATTTTAATAGTTATAATAGTTTTAGTTGATCAAAAACTTTGAATAATTTAAGACTAACCCACGCATCAGTTGCTGCATAGGAAATTTGGGACTCAGAAAGTCTAGTCTTACTCCAATCAGAAATTTGTGAGCCCTTTGAAATTCTTTTTTCGAGAAACATAGCTACTAACCCCCTTAAGCCGTGGTGGGGTATATCATTGTCTCTAGCTACATTTCCTAAATCAATAAAAGAGGACGGGTGAAATGGTGCTAAATACATTAACTCAATCAAATCTCTATCTACCGACACTCCACATTTAGTAATGTCTGTGTTCGACAGTATAGGCGTGAGTGCTTCAAAAATATTTTTATTATCTAATTGAAAAATGTAAACCCTGTTTTCTCTTGCTAATTGAATTATTGAAGGAGGATTAAGAGGGCCTTTGACGAAAGTAGGCTTTGTTTCTGTATCAAATCCTATCGTTCTATAATTCATTAAGTCGTTGATGGCTGCTTGCACATTATCGTCTGAGGACAAGACTACTACTTCGCCTTCATATTTGATTAGAGGCATTGCATTGATGTCTTCTTTTGAGAGCTTATGATATTTTTTCATATTATTTCCTCTCAAACTCATCTCCGATGTTAAATATAATTAACACAAGAAAAGCATTAAAAAGCCATTTCATTTACCACTCATACCCCTTCATCTTATAGGATTGCTCCGCTAAGTCTACTTTTTCTAATTCCTCGATTAACGGAACCCATTCTTGCAGCATAGTTTTTATATCTTCATATCTTTCTAGCTCAAGCTGATGCCAACTATTTGTTCTGTCCTCAATATTTACAAAGCATTCCCAATTCCCAGTTTTATCATTTTTGACAATTGGCATTATATCTCTTTCACCAAAATAAAGATTTAAATTTTCTATTAAATCGTGAAAGGATTTTTCAATAGCTTTTTTTTGGGAGCCATGACCTTCAACTTTAAAACTACCATATTTACCAAATGCTTTTAAAATAATAAAAAGCTCGTTTTGGGTTTTATAATCTGAATTTTGTACCAAGCCCAATTTTGAAGCATGTAATACCTCACTTTTCTCATGCCCAATATTAATTCTTAAGTATGGGAGCTCATCGTTAAATTCGTTTGGTAATAATTGTATATTAATATCTGTCCACTCGCATTCTGATGCGTAATTTATATTTTTAGCCTTCATTACCTTTTCCCCCTTTTTTAGATCAGATACTTTTTCCAAAAGTAAGCTTGAGAATGATAATGTTGATAAAATTTCTTGGGCAATAAAAATATTAAATGTTTGTCTTTTATCTTTTGCAAGTGACGTAATGTTTTGGATGAATTGATTAAGAATAGTAAAAAAAGCCATAATGTTAATTATGGGATTAAAATCGAATTTAATTGATATTGCTAACCATAAAATAGTTTGAATAATTATCCATTTCCAATTTTTGAATAACTCAGAATATTGCGATCGAACTCCAGATATTATAATTTTGTTTTTTTCTTTAAGAGATCGATTTTTTGATTTTCTCCAATTGAAAAAAAGTTCAGACAGTTCTTTTCTTTTTAAACGTGGTCCATAAAAAAGTTGAATAAAAAGGTGACCTTCTTCAAAAGATTTTTTAATAAATGCTAACAATGAAAGAGCCTATTAAAGCTAAAAATATTGCTACCCATTTTCGCTTTGTTAAAACTTCATTTAGAAAAATAGAAGCAAAGATAATTATAAAAATCGTTGAGAGTTGATTATAAATTGCGGCTCTGCCAGCAAGTGTGTACTTATAACCAGCTAGCCATAAGATTACTGATAAGAATGTTCCAAAAAATGACCCTGCTAATAAATTATAATTTGAAAACCCTCTAATAATAGTATCTTTCAAAGCTAAATGACCCTTAAGGTACAATAAGAAAAACCCACTGATTATTACGCCAGTACTAAATCTAATTAAAGCAATTGGTACGATTGGGTGAATTTCCATTATTGGTTTAATTAATAGTATCGAATATGCGGTACATAAATGGGCGAAAAGACCGAAGAGAACGCCTAATACTAATTGTTTTGGTGTAGTTTTAATATTATGGTCGTTCGTACCAATAATGACTCCTGTAATAACAAGAAAACCGCCGAAGTATGAAATGATTGAGATTACCTCATCAAACATTAAATAAGCGAGTATAAACACAAACAATGTGTAACTAGTGCTAATTATTGCGCTCAAACTTGAACCCAACCTGCGCAAGGAGGCTAAGAAAAGAATATCTCCAATTGCGACGCCAATAATCCCACTAATAACTAATATATTATACTCCTGATTGCTAAATATAGGAAAAGCGTGTCCCTGTAATAAAATAAAAAGGATAAAACCAATTACCCCCACAATATTTTTCAATAGGCTTATTTGCAGCGTGCTTAAAGACCTACCGGCAATTTCAAAAAATATTACTCCGCAAGACCAGCATAATGCTGTCATTATAGCATAAAAATCACCTAAGTTTAAATTTAAGAGCATTATTATTATGAATTATTTAATAAAAGCACTTTTAAAATTAATCACATATAAATTGTTCTATCACATTAAATACGATTAAAAACTTTATAATCAAAACATTAAACCTTTAAATAACTGATCCTATTTTTTAAAAAACTATAATGAATAATAACCTAAATAATTTTAATGAATTAGGACTTGTCCCAATTCCTTCTAGTATTGAAAAATTAAATCTCGATATAACTCTAAACAATACCATCAAGGTTCTTTATAACGACAATGATAAAGCATTAAAAAAAATCTATGATTATTTTAAAACAAACTTTTCAAGTTTGGGATTTAAACCATCAACAATTAATGAAAAAAATTATACAAAAGTATATTTCACAATAAATAAAGATATAATAAAAAAAGACGAATCATACACCTTGAAAATTGATAATGATGGAATGATGCTGATTGGAAAGGACTACCGAGGAATCTTCTATGGAGTCCAAACCTTACTTCAATTACTAGAGACAAGTAAAATAAATAATGATTTAAAAATTCCTAGCTTGAGAATTGAGGATGAACCGCGCTTTCAATGGCGAGGAATGATGCTGGATGTTGGAAGACATATGATGCCATTAGATTTCATTAAACGTTGCATCGATATTACTGCTTCCCACAAAATGAATATCTTCCATTGGCACTTAACAGAAGATCAAGGGTGGAGAATTCCTATTAAAAATTTCCCTAAGTTAAAATCAATTGCTGCGTTCAGGAAGCAGACCCTTATAGGTCACTATAATGATAAGCCTCATAAGTTTGATAACTCTAAGTACGGTGGCTACTATACAATAAAACAAATTAATGAAATAATAGAGTATGCTAAGGATCGCCACATTACAATAATCCCAGAAATTGAAATGCCTGGACATGCCACCGCTGCTTTATCAGCTTATCCCGAATTATCATGCACCGGAGGTCCACATGAATCAGAAACCGTATGGGGAATTCACAAAGAAGTTTATTGTGCTGGAAACGAAGATACATTCAAATTCTTAGAAAAAGTCTTGGAAGAGGTCTCAAAAGTTTTTCCGGGGCCCTATATTCACATTGGAGGCGATGAATGCCTAAAAGACCGATGGTCTAAATGTGAAAAATGTCAAAAACGAATAGTCTCAGAAGGACTCAAAGATGAAAATGAGCTTCAAAGTTATTTTATTAAACGCATTGAAAAAGTATTATTAAAGTTTAATAAGCGACTAATTGGTTGGGATGAAATTCTTGAAGGAGGTCTAGCACCTAATGCAGTCGTTCATAGCTGGAGAGGCATGGATGGCGGAATAGAGGCAGCAAATGCTGGTCATGAAGTAATAATGTCTCCAACGACAAATGTATATTTTGATTATTATCAATTGAAAGATTCAGAGAATGAACCACTTGCGATAGGTGGGTATCTTCCACTTTCAAAAGTTTATGATTTTGAACCAATTCCTGAAAAAATTGATAAAAGTAAAAGGCATCTCATTCTAGGCGGACAAGCCAATTTATGGACAGAATATATTCAAACTCCTGAGCAAGCAGAATATATGCTACTACCAAGGCTATGTGCATTAGCTGAGACTGTATGGTCACAAAAAGATAGAAAAAATTATTCAAGTTTTGAGGTAAGACTAAGTAAACATTTACAAAGACTTGAACAAAAAAAAATTAACTATAGTAAAAATTATGAATGAATATTTTTATAGTTTTTTTGCTATTTGTTGAATCTCTAAACTAATATTTTCTCTTTTAATCCTTACACTTTTACCATCATTAGATTGAATACTTATGCCTAATTTTTCAGAATTAGGTTCGTTTATTTCTTCTAAATGAAGGATAATGTTACCTTCATAATTTGATCCAAAAGTACTTTTTAACACCTTAAATAGCGTGTTAAACATATTAATTGAATCTAAATAATCTATTTCATCATCCCAATCAGTTGTAACATAACTAAGTTTTTCATTTTCAAATCCGATTGATCCAACGATTTGATTATTATTTATCAACCAATAATTTTCTGATTCAGGTTCAATTGCAGATTGATCAATAAATTCATTCATTTTTATTAAAGCTTCACGTTTGTCCATTCCAATTGTAAGTGTATTAGTTGCAATATTAATTGTTTGTGAAAAAGTGAACGCTGAAATGTGGAATAAAATAATAAGTATGTGGATTTTTATCATTACTTACTGCCTCAATTTGTGAATAGTTGAAAAGAAAAATTAAAGAAAAAGGAACTATACTCTAAAAATTGTATTTTCTTTTTTAAACCAATAAACTGAAAACCAAATTCCTATTGCAGCACAAAAGAGTAATGAGAATAAAGTCTCTATGAAATATATTAGTTCAACAGATCCTGCTAAAATTTCTTTCGTTAATAGGCCAACATTTATTAAAGGCATTAAGGCTGTAGCATGATCCATTTCCATTCCTGGCCCCAGACTTAAGAACAAAGGAACTATTATAACCATATTTAAAGGTCCCATTAAACTTTGCGCCTCTTTAAATGAACGAGAATAAAAAGATATGGATAATAGCATAGAAGCAAAAAATATAGCAATCGGTACCATTAGAACAATAATCGAGCCTATCATAAATGGATTAATTAATTCAAGGATAGTTTCTTGTATTTGGACTGGTATTTTGTCAATAAAAAATAAGGAGGACGAAATACCTAAAACTGAGACAAGACCAGAAACTAACCCAGTTAAAGACACTACTAATAATTTGCCCATTGTAATTTCAAATTTCGTTGCTGGCGAAGAGAGGAGTGTTTCTAAAGATCCCCTTTCTTTCTCACCCGCTCCCAGATCAATAGCAGGATACATAGCACCAAGAAAAATGAACATCACTAAAACGTAGGGTATGAACCCTCCGATTGCCTTACCAAGTGTTTCTTTAGCAGTAGCCATATCAACATTTGTAATTTCTAAAGGTTCTAACAACCCCTCATCAAACTTTAATTTCATTAAACGTTTAGATACTATATCATTTTTATAATTTTCTAACGCTGATTGCATTCGTTTTTTTGATTTACTCATAAGATCCGAGGATTTATAATAAATTTTTACCGATCCAGAAGAATTTGAATTAATATTGTTCAGAAAGTTTTTATCAATATACAATCCTCCTTGAAGTGAATCAGATCTTATAAATGATTCTAAGCTATCAAGTACAATACCTTCTATTACTTTTACACCTTTTTGATCTGATAGTAATTTTTTAATTAAATAGTCTTCAGAATCGTTAATGAAAGCAATGTTTAAAATTTTCGCTTCAGATTTTTTATTTTGATATTCTTGGAATTTTATAGAACCAATAACTAATAGCGGTGTTATTAAAATTGGAATAACGACCATAAACATTAAAGTTCTTCTATCCCTTAAAACATCAATAAGTTCTTTTTTAAAAATAGAATAAATAATATTCATGAATTATCAATTAGGTTAATTAAAGTGTCATCATAGCTCGAGGAATCAGATAAAGACTCAAAATCTAGCTTCGTTCCTGAAAAAATAAGTTTCCCATTATAAATGACACCTATGTCATCTGCTAGTGATTGAACTTCTTCCATCCTATGTGAGGAAAAAATTATAGTTTTCTTTTCGTCTTTTGAGTTTCTAATTAGTTCAATTATCGACCTTGAGGTCATAACATCAAGTCCCGTAGTTGGCTCATCAAAAACGATAATATCTGGATTATGAATAATTGTGCGCGCAATTGATGTTTTTTGCTTCATTCCCGAGCTCAAAGTGCCAATACGTTTATTAGCAAAGGAATTCATATCTAATGTATCAAAAATATCTTTACATCTTTCCTCAAAAACAACCTTCTCCATACTATTTAAATCCGCAAAATACTTAACCATTTCATAAGGACTTAATCTATCATATAAAGCAGTTTGATTGGTCATAAAGCCAATAGACTTTCTAGCTTCACGACCATTTTTCATTACGTCTACATCTTTTATTTTAATCGTACCTGATGTAGGCGAAATCATTGTTGAGATCATTCGCAACGTGGTGGTTTTTCCAGATCCATTTGGCCCTAGCAACGCAAAAATGCTACTGGGATTACATTTAAAACTTATTGAATCAACAGCTGTAAATAATTTGGGTCTTAATTTAGACTCACCAACGACCTTTCTTTGATCTTTGGTCAGGGTGAATACTTTGGATATATTTTCTAGTTCAATCATATGAATATATATAAATAAATTTACTGTTAATAAATCAAAGACAATACAGACTAATTGCATTTTTATATGGTATAATTTTATTTAAATATTGAATTAAATACTCTAATCACGTTTTTTAAACTAGACTCTTACAGTCATGAGTACATAAACTTGCATATCAAATAATGAAAAAATTAAATATAAATCTCAGCTTACTAATTGGCATTATGTTTATTGCCGCTTTGACGAGGTTGTTACCCCATCCACCAAATTTTTCACCTATTCTCGCAATCGGGATATTTGGGGCCGCTCATTTCACAAAAAAATGGCATGCATTATTTATCTCTATTTTTGCTATTTGGTTTAGTGATTTAATTATAAACAATTATATATATACAACTAGTCTACAGTTTGTTTGGTTCTATAAAGGTTTTCAATGGCAGTATGGTTCTTATTTAAGTATTATTTTATTAAATATTTATGTTTTTAAAAATAATATATCATTATCCAAAACATTCGGAACAGCTGTTGGATCAGGTGCTATTTTCTTTTTAGTATCCAATTTTGGTGTCTGGATTGGGAGCGGAATGTATTCTAAAAACATAATCGGTCTTTTCGCGTGTTACACTGCTGGAATACCCTTTTTGCAAAATACAATAATCAGCAATTTACTTTTCACGACTGTTCTTTTTGGATCTTATTACCTTGTCCAATCAGAATATTCATCTATTAAAGATAAGCAGCTACAATATTCTTAAATATTTCCCTCACAAAAATTTCTGATAAAATCATTAACATAATCAGAGTTTCATGAGCACCATATTTACAAAAATAATTAACAAAGAAATTCCTGCTGATATTTTATTTGAAAATGATGATATATTAGCATTCAGAGATATAAACCCCCAAGCGCCAGTTCACTTTTTAGTCATTCCAAAAAAAGAAATTCAAACAATTAATGATATACAAGATGACGATAAAAATTTAGTTGGAGAGCTATTCATCATTGCTAAACAGCTAGCAAAAAAAGAGGGGATTTCAGAAAAAGGGTATCGAACAATATTTAACTGCAATGAACATGGCGCCCAAACCGTAAATCACATTCATTTACATGTTTTAGGCGGTAGACAAATGAAATGGCCACCTGGATAATTTAGGTTTTACGCCACTTTGTACCTTGAGGACTATCTTCGATTTCTATACCAAGTGCAGTTAATTCATCTCTGATTTGATCAGACATTTTATAATTTTTTTCTGATCTATACTTATCCCTCTCCATTATTAATTTTTCAACTTCTTTTAAATCCTTACTATCCATCTCATTTTGATATCCAAGCCAGTTCTCTGGTTTTTGATTTAAAAGCCCTAATAAACTTGCGCCACTCATGATTTGTGACAGCAACTCATTTTTTTGCTTGCCTTTAGCATGCTGAAAGTCATTAAAAAGAATATTTAATTTCCCAATAGCTTGTGGAGTATTTAGGTCATCGCATAAGGCTTTTATAATTTCTTTAGGCGGACTTACTGCCTCTTTTGATACCTCGCCATCAATTTGGTACAAAGTTCGATACATTTTGTCGAGCATTTTTTGTGATTGTAAAATTGATTTTTTTGACCAATTCAATGGCTGCCGATAATGCGTTGATAGTAAAACAAGCCTCAGAACTTCACCATTGTACTTTTTAAGTAAGTCATTAATATATACAATATTACCCAATGACTTAGACATCTTATCTCCATCAAATTTAATCATACCATTATGTAACCAATATTTTGCATAATGATTAATATCTTCAATCTTTCCATGCGCTCCGCAAGACTGAGCCAGCTCATTTTCATGATGCGGGAAAATTAAATCTTGCCCACCAGAATGGATATCGAACGGAACGCCTAAGGTTTTTTGCGACATTGCAGAACATTCTAAATGCCAACCCGGACGCCCAAATCCCCATGGTGAAACCCAGCCTGGTTGTTCACTTGTACTTGGTTTCCATAAAATAAAATCAGCTGGATCATTTTTATAAGAAGCTACTTCCACTCTACTACCATGCAATTGTTGATCTTTATCTCTTCCAGACAATTGACCATATTTTGGAAATGTTTTGACACTAAAAAGAACATGCCCCTCACTTATATAAGCATGTCCATTATCAACTAATTCTTTTATTTGAA